>Ga0163154_10000240_pt1:7500-82513 | contig 82513 bp, 69 predicted proteins | sample OliLakLV19MP9P1_FD_148649 | JGI IMG/M metagenome (GOLD analysis project Ga0163154, IMG submission 148649) | Freshwater microbial mat bacterial communities from Lake Vanda, McMurdo Dry Valleys, Antarctica - Oligotrophic Lake LV.19.MP9.P1 | ecosystem: Environmental > Aquatic >... | reverse complement strand
GGTGCGCGCGCGCTACTCCTACAACGGCCCGGCATTCCGTTATCAGCACGGCGCGTCGAACCCGCTACGCCCACGCGAGTTCCGGCAAGCAGGCGTGGAGAACTTCGGCACCGCCGACGCGCTTGCCGCCGATATCGAAACCCTCTCTTTCACATTCAAAGCGATGCGCGCTGCCGGACTAGCGCGCGCGCACCTGAAAATTGGCGACATCGGACTGTTTCGAGGGCTTCTGGCGGCGGCGCCGATGCCCGAGCGCTGGCGCGGGCGCCTGATGGCGGCGTTCTGGCGCGGCGATGCGCTACGACGGGTTCTTGCGCAGTTGTCGGCCCCATCCAAAACGCTGGTGGATGGCGCATTGGCTCCGTTGATGGACGGCATCGATCTCGCGTATCCGGAAAAAGCGCAAACCGCTGTGGCTGAATATCTGGAAACACAAGGCGTCGAATTGATTGGCAGGCGCACGGCGGCGGAAATCGCGACGCGCCTTGTCGAGCGCAAAGCCGATCTGGCCGAGCCGCCGCTACCACAGGCAATCGCCGAGCTTATCACCCGTTATCTGGCAATCTCCGCGCCCGCCCCCGCCGCGATTAAGGCGACCAAGGATTTGGCGGCGAGCACAAGAATCGATCTTTCCGGCGCCATCGCCGACTTCGAGGCGCGTGTCGCCCGCCTTTCTGAAGCGGGGTTCGACCCCGCCAAAGCCGTGTTCTCCGCCGAGACCGGTCGACGGTTTGAGTATTACACGGGCTTCGTGTTTGAGCTTTCGGTGGGCGAAGACGCAATCCCGGCGCCGGTCGCCAGCGGTGGACGCTATGACAGGTTGCTCGGAGCGCTAGGGGCGGCGAAGGCAACGCCAGCGGTGGGCGCAGCGATTTACACTGAGCGGCTTTTGGGCGCGGTGGAGCGCGGCGCGGCATGATCCCGGATGCGCGAAGCCCCGACAATCTCATCCTCGGCGCGCCCTCCAAGGGCCGTCTGATGGAAGACACGCTGGCGCTTTTTGCCGCGTGCGGTTTGCCCATTGAAAAGCTGGGCAACGAGCGCGGTTATCGCGGGCGGATGCGCGGCGTGGCTGGCGCGGACGTGATGTTTCTCTCGGCGTCCGAGATTTCGCGGCATCTGCAAAACGGCGCGGTGCATCTGGGCGTAACCGGCGAGGACTTGCTGCGCGAGCAGATGGCGGACGCGGACGAGCGCCTCACCTTCATGCATCCGCTTGGCTTCGGCCATGCGGACGTGGTTGTGTCCGCGCCTGAATGCTGGCTCGATGTTTCGAGCATGGCCGATCTGGAGGACGCCGCCAGCCTCTTCCTGCGCACGCATGGTCGGCGGCTGCGGGTCGCGACCAAATACATGAACCTCACCCGCCGCTTCTTCGCGGAGAAGGGCGTGCACAGCTACCGCATCGTGGAAAGCCTGGGCGCGACTGAGGCCACGCCCGCCGCTGGCACGGCCGAGGCCATCGTCGACATCACGAGCACCGGAGCGACGCTAAAGGCGAACGCGCTTAAAATCCTCGACGATGGCATCATCCTGCGCAGCCAAGCCAACCTCGCCGGAACCCACGCCGCCCGCTGGAGCAAAACCGCCCTCGCCGCCGCCCAGGTAATCCGCGAAGCCCTTGCGACAATTCCTGAGGAAGACCGAGATTAAACTGCTTACTTTTTTACGGTCAGTTTTTTCGACAAGTGCCCGATAGCGTAAAGCACGACAAACGGCACCACGCCGACGACAAGCACCATCGCGATCAATTCTAACATGATAATTATCCACGCAAGCCGTGCAGGGATAGCACGTAAATTTTTACGCCTCGCGCCGTCACATGGACGTAACCAAAAGCGCGATGCGCCGTTTTGCCACAAACCGCGACTGCGATCCTGTTTAGCACCTCGATTAGTGCGCCTGCGTGCAGGGCGCTCCTCCCACCTTGCGGTAACCTTTATCTGTACCCTCGTCATAGTTTGGCATGGAATAGAAATCCAAACTTCGGCCGCACGAGTCAACAAAGGCATATCCCTCCCAAGAGCCGTATTGGCTGTCTATACGTTCGTTAAAGTGTACTGACCAAGCGTGATTTCGTCCGTCGCGGATGGAGAATAAATGGCGCGCGGCGAACCAGGTTTTTGGCGACGCGGCGTAGACCGCTTCGGGTGTTTTCTCCCGCGAAAGTGGAAAAACGTTTTGCCTACTGCCTAAAGCGGAGTTTGCGATAAATCTCAATATAATATCTTCTTTATTCATGAACCGCCGTTTATCCCATCAAAAACTACGGGTCGGCAGCGGAGCAAGCTCGCAGGTCGCCACAACCGCCACGGCGTAAGCAATCGCCGCATACCGCAAAACTCGCGATGCCATCTTCATTCGCACACCTGCATAGCGTTCTGACCTATGGCCAGCTTGCCAATTCCGCTATCGGCTATCACTATGGCAAAAACAAGCATACGTGGAGGGCTGCCGATGAGCCGTTACGCTGAGGTTTACGCGGCGTGGAAGCGCGATCCGGAAGGGTTCTGGGCGGAGGCGGCCCGAGAGATCGACTGGATCCAACCGGCGGAGAAGGTGTTTGACGGCTCGCGGGGGTTATATGGCCGCTGGTTCGCCGGCGCCGAGTGCAACACGTGCTGGAACGCGGTAGACCGGCATGCAGCGACGCGCGGCAAGCAGGCGGCGCTGATTTACGACAGCCCCGTTACCGGCGTCAAACGCACACTCACCTATGCCGAATTGCTAGACGAGGTGGCGACGCTCGCCGCCGTCATCGCGGACACGGGCGTCGGCAAAGGCGATCGCGTAATCATCTACATGCCGATGATTCCGGAAGCCGTGTTCGCCATGCTGGCCTGCGCTCGGCTTGGCGCAATCCACTCGGTGGTGTTCGGCGGCTTTGCGGCGAATGAGCTAGCGACGCGCATCAACGATTGCACGCCCAAGCTCATCCTCTCGGCCTCGTGCGGGATAGAGCCGGGCCGCATCGTGAAATATAAGCCGCTGCTAGACGGCGCAATATCGCTCGCCGTGCACAAGCCGGATGCGTGCATCATTATCCAGAGGCCGCAGCAGCGCGCCGAGCTTATGGCGGGCCGCGACTTCGACTGGGCCGAGGTGGTCGCGGAAGCGAAAGCGCGCGGCGCCCGCGCGGATTGCATCCCCGTGGCCGCCACCGACCCGCTCTACATTCTCTACACCTCCGGCACAACGGGCGCGCCCAAGGGCGTGGTGCGCGACAATGGCGGGCATATGGTCGCCCTGAAATGGACGATGTGGAACCACTACGGCGTCAAGCCGGGCGAAGTGTTCTGGGCTGCGTCGGATGTCGGCTGGGTGGTCGGGCATTCGTATATCGTTTATGCGCCGCTGCTGCATGGATGCACGACGGTGCTGTATGAGGGCAAGCCCGTCGGCACGCCGGATGCGGGCGCCTACTGGCGCGTCATCCAGGAGCACGGCGTCGCGGCGCTATTCACGGCGCCGACCGCCTTCCGCGCCATCAAGAAGGAAGATCCGGACGGTAGTTTCCTGGCGGGCTACGATCTCTCGAAATTCCGCACCCTGTTCCTAGCGGGCGAGCGGGCCGACCCGGACACGGTGAAATGGGCGGAAAACCTGCTCAAGCGCCCCGTTATCGACCATTGGTGGCAGACGGAGACCGCGTGGGCGATTGCGGGCAATCCGGTCGGTCTCGGACAATTGCCGGTTAAGCACGGCTCGCCCACCGTGCCCATGCCCGGCTACGATCTGCGCGTGCTTGACGAAGGCGGCCGCGAACTCGGCGCCGGACAAAGCGGCTCGCTCGCCGTGAAGCTGCCGCTCCCACCATCATGCTTCCTCACGCTGTGGAACGCGGACGAACGTATGCGCGAAGCCTACCTGGCCGAATATCCCGGCTATTACAAAACCGGCGACGCGGGGTTCATCGATGCGGACGGGTATGTGTTCGTTATGGCGCGCACCGACGACGTGATTAACGTGGCTGGCCACCGCCTCTCCACCGGTGCCATCGAGGAAGTGATCGCTAGCCACCCGGCCATCGCCGAATGCGCAGTGACAGGCGTGGCTGACGCGCTTAAGGGCGAGGTTCCCGCCGGGTTTTTCGTGTTGAAACGGGGCGTAACGAAAACGCCAGCCGAGATCGAAGTGGAGGTTGTGCAAATGGTGCGCGACCAGATCGGCCCCGTCGCCGCGTTCAAGCTGGCGGTGTGCGTGTCGCGGCTGCCCAAAACCCGCTCCGGTAAAACCCTGCGCGCGACCATGGGCAAGATCGCGAGCGGCGAGCCGTTCAACATGCCCGCGACCATTGACGACCCGGCGGTGCTTGACGAAATCGCCGCGAGCTTGCAAAACCGCCGTTAGGGAAACAAGGGGCGGCAATGCAGGATATTCAACCGTGGCTAAGCGTGGCGGGTATCACCATCGACCTTATCGGCTTCTGCATTCTATTGTGGGAGTGGTGGCTCGCGTTTTTCAACGAGGAGAACCAGCTTGGCTTCCAGCGCCGCCTTGAGGCTGAGCGCAACCGCCGCGTCTTTGCACAATCGACCGCGACCGGCCAGCTTCGCGATCACATGGAGCGTTCGGGCAAAATGATGGACGATATGGCATTGCGCCGCGCGTGGGAGGACTACGCCAACACACTGCGGCGGCGCAAGCTCGCCTTCATCCTCGCTACCATGCTTATCATATCCGGCGCGCTGCTGCAGATCGCGGGGGCCTGGCCATTTTAAGCGCGTAGCGCTTCGCGGATGATCTGAACGGCGGCAAGCGCGATTTTGCTCGTATCTAAGCGCAAAAGCGTGAATTCGGTTCGATAAGCTGAAGATTGTGGATGCTATGCGCAGTGATTAGTGGATTGACCCGGATTTCCTAACCCCGTAACTAAGACGCTCATTCTTGTGGTGGGGACGGCTTGATAAAATACGCCAGGAAGATCGTAGTCGGGGCGGCCATCTTAGCCGCAGGCGCGGCGCAAGCGGCGCCGTCCATGGTTATCGACGCTGAAACGGGCATCGTCATTTATGCCGAGGACGCCGACCGGCTGTGGCACCCGGCCTCGCTCACCAAGCTCATGACGGCGTTTCTGACGTTTGAGGCTATCCGCGACGGGAAACTGTCGCCGGAAGACCCTATCCAGTGCTCGCAGCACGCGATGCTCCAGCCGCCCAGCAAAATCGGCCTCCCCGTTGGCGGGCAGATCACGGTCGATACCGGCTTAAAGGCGCTTATCGTAAAATCGGCCAATGACGTGGCGGTCATGCTGGCCGAAAAGATTGGCGGCAGCGAACCGGCGTTCGTCGAGCGCATGAACGAAACCGCCAAGCGTTTAGGCATGACGCGCACGAAATTTTTCAACGCCAACGGTCTGCCTCACCCGGATCAGGTGACGACGGCGCGCGACATGGCCTTGTTGGGCCGCGCGCTGCTGAAAGAGTTCCCGCAATATGCGCACTTTTACTCGCTCGCCTCGTTCCAGCTTGGCAAGCGCATCATCTCTTCGCACAACGAAATTCTGCGTTTATTCGAGGGCGCTAACGGGATGAAGACCGGGTTTATCTGTGCGTCCGGATATAATGTAGTAACGAGCGCCACACGCAACGGGCGGCAGATGATTGCGGTCGTGCTTGGCGCCCAATCGGGACTGTCGCGGGGACAACGGGCGGCGGACTTGATGCAGTACGGGTTTGATTATTACGGCTGGAAATCATTGTTTAGCTCGCGCATCGACGATATGCGCGTGTCGCCAGTTTCGCTCATGGAGACGCCGGGAAATCTCAGCAACATCGTGTGCGGCTCCCGCCGGGCTGCGACCGTAAAACGCAAACGGGTGCTTAAGAAACGCGCTGGCAAACCCGGGCCTAAAGCTTAAGCACTTTATTGTCTATAGATTATTGCCTTATGACCGGCGGCTGGCTAGATGCGCGTGGCTTCGGCGCCGGGGCCGCGGCCGCGGGATCTCGGGCGATGATGCGTGGCGGGGTATGGTCGAACTCCATGATGCCTCGTAAAAATCCGGGCGTAATGAGCGACATCGGGTTCACTACCACATCAGGCTTCGACTGGGCACCCTGTACGGCGAAAGTGATGCCAAAAATGCCCTCGCCGCGCGGACCGTTCAGCAAGTCGCCAAGCAGCGGGATGCCGTTCAAGGCAGCATTGATACCATACAGCGGCACATACACGCCGGAAAGGTTTATCGTGTCGCGCGCGAAGTCAATGCGACCGCGAATGGTCGCGCCCAGCAACGGGCCATTGATTGCAGAGTCCTGCAGCACGAACTGTCCATGTCCGACCGCGAACGCCACGGTCATTTTGTTAAACTCCATCTGCGATTGCGGCCCGGCTGATTGAGCGGCAGGTCTGGGTGCCGGGCGCCGCCGGGCAGGCACGCTCTTTTTTAGCGGCGATTGAGTCACAACCTGATCCACGACCTGATCGCCGACTACAACAAAATTCGAGACATACAGACGGCCCTGCTTCTCGGCAGCGCCGTCGCCGCCGTCCAGGTTGACTTTAAGAGAGGCTTCGCCACCGCGCACGGCCGGATAAAAGCCGATAACCCGGAAAGCCGCACCGGCGTCAGTCGCCTCCGCCACCAGAATACGCTGTTGCCCTGTCTTGCTATCCAGTTTCACCGCTAGTGGCGCATTACCGTTCAGTCGCCCCGATACATCCAGAGCGGATAATCGCCCGCCGCGTTTGCGCGCGTCAATCACGACGCCTTTAATTGTCGTGTCGAAAAAGCCGAGGACTGTGCCGATTTCCACGTGAAGATCGAGACCAGGATCATTCTTGGACGGAGTGGCTGCAGTTTCGCCTCCCCCTCCCGCAGAAAAAAGCGACCGGAAAAGCTGCTTACCCTCGAACGAAGAACCTCGAACATCGATTTTCCAGTTGTTCTGCGCGGTTAATGCGCCTTTTGCCTCAAGCTTGGTTTGAGCGTCCAGAGTGAGGTTTGGAAAATCGAAAGCGACCGGCTTTTTCTGCTCGTTGAAAGCCACCGAACCGCCAATGTTAATGTCGTCTCCAAGCACCCGCACGTTGCTCATTTTCGCGCGTCCGCCATCTTTTTCAACGTTGAAAGACAGGATCGCACGTTGTCCCGGCGGTTTCCGCCAGCCTATACCGCTAACGAGAATATCCGCATTTGCAAGGTCAGCTTCAACCGATATGGCGGGAGAGGCGTCCTTTCTGGGCGTAATCGATAGCTCGGCTGTAATGTCGCCTTTGACGATATGGTTCACGGGCAGGCCAAGCTCTTCGCGCGCTTTCTCGTTAAGCACGCCCCGCAAGCGGATGCGCGGCTGATACTCGGCGGGTGCGTCGAATATGCGCTGCCATGCCAACTGGATGGGCACGCCGTTCAACTTAAGCTCGCCCTGAGCTTCAATCGCTTTCTCGGTCACATCAAAAACCAGCACGCCGCCACTCACACCAATTGGCCCGTCGATATTCTTGGCGCGCATGTCCTCGACGCGGGTTTTGCCGCGGATGGACAAGTCTGAAAAGCCCAAATCCTTTTTCATCGGAATGCCGATGCTGAACGTTGCGGCGGTCTTGCCACTCACTTTGTTGCGCTCGAAACCAGCCTTGCGGACATAGGCAAGCGGTTCCGTATCAAGCAGCTCCTCGACTGCCCCAACAGCGCCGGAAGCCTTAAAATGTATCTCACCGTAAGGCACGCGCGGCCGCAAATCGCCAACGATAAACTGGCCGGAGTTGAGAAAAACTTTTGCGCCCGAAGGCAGGTCGATCACGGACTCCTCCGGCGCGTCGAAAACGAAGCGCCGCCCCTGCACCGTCGCGCTCGCGCGGGCAGCTTTGATCGGAGGCAAACCCTTGATATGGCCCATAGTCAGGCCCGACATGTCCGCGCGGAACAAAACCGCCTCGCTGGGCACGTCGCCTTCGTTTTTCAAATTTTCAATGATGTCGGGTGTCAAAACAATCCGCACAACGCCGCTATCGATGCGTCCTGTGCTCATATTTTTGCCGACCCATTCGCGCGCGCCATGTGCTATGAATTTGGGCCAAACGCGCTTGGCGAAGGTCAGCGGCATGGGGCTGAACGCGCCTTCGATATTAACGCCGCCGGACTCGCGTGTCGCGCCCAGTTTACCTTTCAGCGAGATCGACGAATCCCCGCCTTTTAGCAAAAACTGATCTAACGCCACTGATTTGATCGCCGGATTATAACTACCCTTCACCGTCAAAGTGTCAATATCGATTGCGGCGAGTTGAAATTCCTCCGAATCGACGGTCATTTTCGGCGAGCGAATCTCAAAATTCCACAAACCTGCGCCGTCAGCACCGCGATCGCGCATCGCTACGCCAGCCAATTCCATACGGCTCTTGGCCCAGCTTAAATACGAAGGCTCCAGGTCGATGCGGTCATTCTCTTTTGAGTAGCGGACATTGATTGTGCCGGAATCAATGGCTGCGGGATGTTTTTTATCCCAGGGCGCGTAAAACTCCCCCTTGCCGAGATCGACAGTCAGATTAGCGGCCGTGATGTCGCCGTTGCTCGCCATGTCAGCGGCGCCGGAGATTGCAATAGGGAGATTGAGTTTACGCATCGCTTCGTTGTCGCCAAACTCCTTGGCGAAGGCGCTGGGCGTAATTTCCGATACGGATGCGGCGAGTGTGATGCTGTTGGTCTTCAGCTTCTGCTCGGCGCGGAAATCGACCCGCCACGGCGCCGCTTCCGTCTCGACGCTCAACCGCCCGGAAATCACGCTGCGTTTCTTCAGGTGCGACAATTCAATAACGGCTTCCGGAATAAGCCATTTGGTCAGCCGGTCGCCGTGATCGTAGTAAACCGATGCATTCTTGATGCCGAATTCAGTTAAGTACGAAGTCGCCGATCCTTGCTCGCGGGTGCGCTCGAATAGAGCCATGAGCACTTGCACCAGGTTAATCTGCCCTTGCGTTTTCTCTAGCGTTTCAGCCGCCTCAGCCGGTTCTATGCTTTGCTTGGGCGCGAGCGGGGAGGAACGATCCAGCGGCGCTGACTTTCCCGGTTGGGCAATGTCTGTCACCACGCCGCGATTTTGCGAAAATGATAGCGCAAGCCCCGAATCCGTTGAATAAGCGGCGACTAGCTTGGGTTCAATAAGGTTAATTTGCTCGGCGGCGATGCGGCCCGACAGAAGGGCTGGCGCGCTAATGCCAATCGAGGCGAGCGGCGCCTGTGCAACTTGCTCGCCGTTTTCATCGAGTATCGACACATCTTTCAGCCGGAATTCAATGCTGCGGCGGTTTTCGGCCAGCCTGATAACGGCGCCTGCGATATCCAGCTTCGATTTAGGAATTTGCCCGTTGACCGCTTTTTCGATAGTGGGCAGCAGGAAATCCATTGAGATCGGCCCCTGATACAACCGCGAATAAAGCGCGCCCGCGCCGAGGACGCACACAATCGCCAGCGAGGTCAGGCAAACGCCTGTCACTTTGGCCGAGCGCCTGGTCGCCGTGCCGATACCCTTCTGCACTGACGCTGGGATCGCATTTTTAAGGCGGGTAAGCTGCACCGTCACGGGCGACGTAAGCCGCGCCCCGACGGACATTTCGCGCTGCGGCTGCTTTACCAAAGCCTTATTGCGGTCGATAGGAGGCAGAGTTCTCTTCATGTGTTCACGTGATCTGTCGCCGAATGCGCTTCTACCGTTATTTCGATATTGACCGTAATATTCAAGTGGCGGGCAGTCCCTTTTTGGAGCGCCATCTTAATATCAGTTAATCTGGCTGACTAACCTAGATTTGCGGCGATAGCCGGGCTAGTAAAATCTTTTTTCGACAACCGTTTAATCCGCGCTATCGTAAAACCGATACGCCCATACACTAAAAGGAGTGCGGCGAATGATTAAAGAAGGCGACGTAGCGCCGGGTTTTAAGCTTCCAAAGGATGGCGGCGACGAGTTCGATCTGGCTGACTATGCGGGCAAAACCGTGGTGCTGTATTTTTACCCCAAGGATGATACAACCGGATGCACGAAACAGGCGCAGAATTTCTCCGAGAATGTTGAAAAATTTGCAAGCATGGGCGCAGAAGTGGTTGGCGTTTCGCCGGACGCTGCAAAATCACATGACAAATTCAAAGCCAAGCATGGACTGGCCATCACCCTCGTAGCCGATCCTGAAAAACAGGCTATTGAAGCTTACAGCGTATGGGCTGAGAAAAAGATGTACGGCAAAGCCTATATGGGAGTTGACCGTTCGACATTTGTGATCGGGCCTGACGGCCGCATCGCGAAAGTCTGGCGCGGCGTAAAAGTTCCTGGCCATGTCGATGAGGTGTTGAAGGCGGTCGAGGCTTTGAAGCCTTAAAGCCGGACTTCGATCCACACCGCGCCGTGATCGGAAGCGGCGTTACGCCAAGAGGTGACGCCGGGCAGCGCCGTTGTCCGGCCATCGGTCAGCGCTTCGATGCCAGCAATGCCCCGCCTGTCTACGCCGGACGCCGTTACGAACTCCGCCAGCGCCTTTGAAACCAGCATGTAGTCGATCTGATTTTTCGCCTTTTCCTTGCCGTAGTAATAAGTCCAGCCGCCATCCGGCCCCTGATCTTGCAAAGTGAGCGCGTCGATGAGATTGCGCGTGGATAACAGCGGCTGGAGAGGCGTGCTGTCCGGCGTGTCGTTCAGATCACCGCACACGATGACAAGGTCTTTGTCGAGGTCATAACGCTCGTCCAGAATTTCCCGCACGCGCAGGGCCTGCGCCGCGCGCCGTTTATCGCTCGTTCCTTGCGCGCCTAGCTTGCTTTTAAAGTGGTTCTGCAAAATCGATAGCCGTTTGCCTCCGCCCAGTTCGATCTGCGCTTCCAAGCAATCGCGGGAGAAAAGACGTTCGCGCGATGCCGGCGTTACGGTTTCATGGGCATGGGTGTGAATGCAGCCATATGGAAACCGCGACAGGAGCGCCACGTCGATGCGGCGCGGGTCATTGCCATCGACCACCAGATCGTAGCGCAGTTTTTCATCCTGCAACTGATCCGTCCGAAAGCGGCGCAGCGCCCAGCTATCCTCCACCTCGCATAGGCCCACGATATCCGCATCGAGCGCGCGCAGCAAAGCGCCCGTGTTCTGCACTGTTTCAAACGTGAAGCCCTCGCGCACCAAATCGACAAAACCATCCCAGGCGCCTCGCCCTTTCACATTCACTTTGTATTGCTTGGTCTCGCGGCTATAGGAAAGCGGGTTTTGCCCGCGCGTTTTGTTGATCGTGAAATAGCCGTGCGCTTCTCCAGCAAGCCGGGCTATGAGGGGTTTATCGTATGCCTCCTCATCCAGCGCATCCTGTAACTCAGCTATGATGCGCAGCTTGGCGGCTCCCACATCATGATTTTCAAGGCTCATGGCCTTCGGACGAGAGAACAGATTCTCCACGTTAAACGCCGCAATTTTCAATTTCATTCGCGCCCCGCATCGTTACCGTACTGTTTTCATATCAGAGTCGGCAATCGAGAGCACACCCGCCAAAGACAGAAATTGCGCGCGGCTCAAGCCTCCCTTATGGTTCGCAGTAAAGCGGCGTGATTGCCGGACATGCATCGGGAGATACATAATGACGGCGGGGCAACATTTAGAGGATTTGCAGGTCGGCATGGAGGCGTCGCTGTCGCGCATCGTCTCTGACCGGGATATCATGCAGTTCGCCGAAATATCAGGCGATGATAACCCGGTTCATGTGGACGAGGTTTACGCGGCGGGCACCATGTTTAAAGGCCGCATTGCACATGGCATCCTGACAGCCAGCTACATCTCCGCCGTAATCGGCACGAAACTGCCTGGACCGGGCTGTATCTACGTTTCGCAAACACTGAATTTCAAAGCGCCCGTGCGTATCGGCGATCAGGTCGAAACCAGCGTGCGTATTGCCGAGCTGCTACCCGAGAAAAAGCGCGTCATCCTTGCATGTCGGTGTTCGGTGAACGGCAAGACCGTGCTGGAAGGCCAGGCTGTGGTCATCGTTCCCTCACGGCAGGCGTGAAAGTGCGCGCCGCGATGGAGGGCCACTGACTATGGACGTCGTCCGAGGTTGGCGCGAAGCCCCCAGCAGCGTTCGAGGCGGAGCGCTAGCTATTGGCAATTTCGATGGTGTGCATCGCGGTCATCAGGCGGTGCTGGATGTCGCGATCAGCGGCGCGCGCGAACAAGGCTTACCGGCAGGGGCGATGGTATTCGAGCCTCACCCACGGCAGTTTTTTCAACCCGGCAAACCCATTTTCCGCCTAACGCCCCTCGACATAAAGCTAAAGCTTTTTGCATCTCATGGTTTAAACTTTACGGTGATCATCGATTTCGACGAAGCCTTGGCGAACCTTTCTGCGGCGGACTTCGCTACGCAAGTTTTGGCCGAGGCTTTGGCCCCCTCGCTTGTTGTAACAGGCTATGATTTCTTCTTCGGCAAAGGGCGAGGGGGAAACCCGGCGATTTTGCGCCAACTTGGTGCTGACCTGGGTTTCGCGGTGGAAACCGTTGCGCCCGCAGGCGATAGCGGGGAGATTTTCTCATCAACGCGCGTTCGGGAAATGCTGGCTGAGGGGGACGCGCGCGGCACAACGCATATCCTCGGGCGGTGTTGGCGCGTTAGCGGCGTCGTCAAACCCGGCGCAGGGCGCGGAGCGGGGCTTGGATTTCCGACCGCGAACATCGATCTCGAAGAAGGACAGGCGCTGAAACACGGCATTTATGCCGTTCGTGTCCACCGCGACTCGGAAGCATTCGACGGCGCCGCTTACCTCGGCCCGCGCCCCACTTTCGACAACGGCGCGCCGGTGCTGGAGGTGTTCCTGCTCGATTTCTCCGGCGATCTGTATGGATGCGCCATTGAGGTTGAGTTCGTTGATTTCATCCGCGGCGACGGCAAGTTCCGCTCAGGCGAAAGCCTGTCGGAGCAGATGGCGAAAGATTGCGCCCGGGCGAGGGAAATTCTCTCGCATCATCAGAGTTTCTGAAGCGGCGTAAAGTTTCAGATGCGGCAATCCGTCTCGCCTGACGTGCGATATGCCGCCGTATTTATCGCGACTATGCGCATTCGGTTTGAAATTCAGGCGATGCCGTCTGTTAAGTAGCGCTTGATCTTCGCAGAATGGTGCAGCCCCACCTGACGAGTTCTTCATGACTATGACACGAAGGAATTTCACATCTGCGCTGCTGGCGGCGGCGGGCGCGGCAGCTTTTAAACCTTCTTTAGCTTCGGCTGAAATCAAGCTTGGGGAGCCTGTACGCTTTAATAGCGACTCGTTGGTCGCCTGGGCGGAAGCGGCGGCGCGCCAGCCCTATCAGCGCGCCATGGTGCGCGATCCAGAATTAATCGGCCGCATCGATTACGACAACTACCAACAGATCCGATATCGCCCGAGCGCGGCAATCTGGGCGGATCGCTCCGCGCCGTTTCCGATCGAGCTGTTTCACGTCGGCAAATATTTTCAGGAGCCAGCGCGTGTTTTCATCCTGAACGACGGTATGGCCAAAGAGGTGCTTTACGCGCCAGAGCTGTTTTCATATGGAAAAGCCGAATTCGCGCGCACTTTGCCGCCCGATCTCGGCTTCGCGGGTTTCCGCGTCATGTACGGCCCGGGCGAGCCGGACTGGCTGGCGTTTCTCGGCGCCTCCTATTTCCGCTCGTCGGGCGAGACGCGGCAATATGGTCTATCCACGCGCGGCCTCGCCATCGACACCGCGATGCCGTGGCCGGAGGAGTTTCCACGCTTCACCAATTTCTGGCTGGAGCCAAACCGGGAGCCGGAGGGCGTGGTCATTCACGCCATGCTCGACAGCCCGAGCGTCACCGGCGCGTACCGCATCACGGCCACGCGCGGGAAAGGCGTCATCACCGATGTCGAAGCCACGCTGTTTGCGCGCAAGGATGTCGCCCGGCTAGGCATCGCGCCGCTCACCAGCATGTACTGGTATGGCAAGACCAACCGGCGTCAGGCGATCGACTGGCGCCCGGAGATCCACGATAGCGACGGCCTTGCGCTTTGGACCGGCGGCGGCGAGCGCATCTGGCGACCGATTAACAACCCGTTCGGTGTTCAGACAAGCACCTACCTTGACAACAACCCGCGTGGTTTTGGCCTACTTCAGCGTGAGCGCCGCTTCGATCAGTATGAGGACGACGGCGTGTTCTACGACAAGCGCCCGAGCGTCTGGATTGAGCCCGTGGGCGAATGGGGCGAAGGCGGCGTGCAATTGGTCGAAATTCCGACCACGGACGAGACCAATGATAATATCGTGGCTTACTGGCTGCCCAAAAAGCAACTTGTAGCGGGCGGCTCGCACACGATGAAATACCGCGTGCACTGGCGTTTGGATGAGCCATATCCGGCGTCGATTGGTCGTGTATTTTCAACGCGCTCTGGCGTTGGCGGAATCCCCGGCAATCCGGCCCGTGAAGGCTACACGAAATACGTCATTGATTTTGCTGGCGGCGATATGGGGCGGCTGGAAAACACAGACGGCGTCGAGATGATTCTGACATCACCCCGTGGCGGCATCGACAAAAAGTCTGCTTACCGCGTGGTTGGAACTGAGCGTTGGCGCGCCATGTTCGATTTTCTCCCCGCCGACCGCGAACCTGTCGATCTGCGGCTTTTCCTCCAGAAAGATGGCGCCGCCTTAACCGAGACCTGGCTGTATCAACATGTATCTGGTTGACGGCCGCCTTCTATCTGCGAGGGCTTGACTTTAGTTTATAATTATTCTAATTCTATATACCAATTCGTCCGGAACCTTCAAGTGAAAAATACGTTGACGCGGCTGGAACAAGCTCCACATATCTCAGGAAATCGAACTGGGAGTGGAATAATGGGGAGACTGAAAGAAGCGGATACGGTGTTGGACCAAGGCATTGGCAATGTCGTTTCGCTCTATAACTCCAGTGTGCCAGCAAAGGTGGGCAAATACGCGCAGACTGCAGCCGAGCGGCGAATTGTCCAGAAACTGCGCGCTTTGTTGTTGTCTAGCTTATTGAAGCCGAGAGGAGACTTTGAAAAAGCATGTTTCCTTATAGTCGCCGACGCAAACATCACAACCGAGCGATATGCGGCAGCGTTTTTTCACGGCCTGGAAATTTTTGGGGTAAGGAAGTTCGAGTTTTATAACCTTGGCTCGGCAAGTGTAAGCCTAGATGAAATGTGGACTGTCAGGCTGTTACTGTCGCTGTTGACTGAAGACTACTCTACAGTGAGGTATTTAATGTCTGTGCGGATTGAACCTGCCGGTCAGCGCCGTCTTAGTTTTCTGGCTCAGCAACTTGCGATCTCAATTTCGGAATGTCTCGACTCTTAATAGGAGAACTTCATCATGCAAAACACGAAAGTCAGCATCGCGCCAGATGCAAAAGCGGAAATTATTGAGGCTCTAAGTCAATCTCTTTCCGAGACAGCCGTTGAAACCACAAAAGCTCAAAATTTTCACTGGAATGTGAGGGGCATGGCTTTTGGCCAGCTTCACGAATTATTCCAGACCATTTATGAAAACCATTTCGCAGGGCAGGATCTACTCGCCGAGCGCATCAAAGCACTTGAAGGTCATGCCGACGGCCGTATGGCTGAGTTTTTAAAGCGCAGTGCGATTGTCGAGTCTGACTCTCATATCGGCGCCACCCAAATGATCGAGACTCTCATGCGCGATCAGGAAACGCTTTCCACAACTCTCCGTGCTGCCGCAATGTTGGCTGAAGAGCATGGCGACATTGTCACCAACGATCTGGCCATCGAGCGCGCTACCGCTCATGACAAGTTCGCATGGATGTTGCGCGCTCACCTTGCGTAAGGACTCTCAACGCTTCTTCTCTCACAGAGGCCGACGCGTTAGTTTAGCAAAAGGGAGTTCGGCGGCGTTGGAGTGGTAACGTCGCGCACTCCGTCGAGTGGACAAGAAACGCCTTTTTTCAAGCATTTGCGCCTATATTCCGCTTCCCAGAACTGCCGCGTTCCCAACTTTTGCGTGTTGCGCGAGCAGTCGGCAAGCAGCGCGAGTTTCTCAGCCAGACCGTCTGCACGTTTCCAAGCTTTTTCATCGTCTTCATCGCGCCCGCACGCTATGCACACGCCGCGCTTCTCTTTACAAATACCAACGCAAGGCGACGGCAACTTTGACTTTTTACCCAATACAATCATTCCTTCATTAGCCCGGCGTCCGCTCATTTCATCAGAAAGCTTGTTAAGCGAAGAGTGTTTCTATCGCGATCACATTTGCGATAATTTATGGATATAACGGTGGCAGACAGCCGCCCTCACGAATGGGCGTGATTGACCGGGCGAGGCCGCGAGCGTCGTCGATTTCGATGATTACGCCGCATATCGTCGCTTCATCCGTCCCGGGCTCAAACCGGCCACTTGGAATTTTTGTGAGGAAACGTCGTAGAGGCTCGTCTTTCTCTACTCCTATAATTGAGTTGTAATCGCCACACATTCCTGCGTCGGTCATGAAAGCCGTGCCTGCCGGCAAAATCCGAGCATCGGCGGTGGGCACATGCGTATGAGTGCCGACAACAGCGCTGGCGCGGCCATCTACGAAAAATCCCATCGCCTGTTTCTCCGACGAGGCCTCGGCATGGAGGTCGATGAAGATCGCATCCGCGGCTTGGCCGAGTGGGCAGGCTGACAACTCGCGCTCAATCGCCTGGAATGGGCAGTCGAGCGCATCCATGAACACTCGGCCCATGACGTTGATAACTAGCACCTGCGCGCCATTCGCTGCCGGAAAAAGCCAAGCCCCGCGTCCCGGAGTCCCGGGAGGATAGTTCACTGGACGAAGGAGACGCTCTTGCCGATTAATAAAAACAAGAGCTTCGCGCTGATCCCATGCGTGGTTGCCGAGCGTCACCACGTCAGCGCCAGCGCCACGTAGTTCCTCAAAGATGGCTTCCGTAATGCCAGCGCCACCCGCCGCATTCTCGCCATTGACGATGACAAAATCGGCCTGGAGACGCGCGCGCAATTCCGGCAACCGTGCCGTTACCGCCTTCCGCCCAGCTCGCCCTACTACATCGCCGAGGAATAGCAGCCGCATCAGTGCGACGTCCGGCAGTGAACTGGGCCGAGTTCGGTGATTACAAAGTCCAGACGCGCTTGGTGATCGTGATCCTCGACTGGCAAGGCATCAAGTTTTTGCCACGCTTGCGCGACGCCGATGGTTACGATGGGTTTCATAGCCCTTAAGCGTTCAATGGCGCGGTCATAGTAGCCGCCGCCATACCCAAGCCTGCGACCCTCATCATCAAAAGCGAGCAGAGGAGTGATAACAATATCCGGGTATATCTCATTTCCAGTGGATGGAAACGGAATGCCTAGCGGCCCTTCGGTCATTGCATCGCCGGGCTTCCACGGCAAAAACATCAGGGTGCGTTTCGGCATAATTCGGGGTAAAGCGAGCGCCGCCCCCGCCTTACGGGCTGAAAGCATAAGCGGCATACAGTCGAACTCAAAACCAACGGAAAAGAAGCCGGAAAGGATGACGCCACTTTTGAGCGTTATCAGTTTTTGAAATTCCATGGCTACAGCGGTGGCTGCATCCGCACGCTCCTGCGGTGAAATTTCGGCGCGCCGGGCAAGCATGTGCTCTCGTAGCAACGCTTTTTCGTGCGTGACCGGGTTATCATTCACCGCACGCGCCCGCAAATTGCGATCATCATTCTGTCCAGCGCATGGCCAAAAAAATAAAGTGAAGCCGTAAAGGCCGGTGGAGATGTCGATGCCCTTGGGTCCCTACAGTGTAGGTGGGAGCCAAGTGTCCGGAACCACGGTTCCGGTCAGGGTCAGCCCCCATAAGCATCTTATCGGCCCCGGGTATTCAGTGACTCCTGTCGCGCCCCACAGCTTCACGTAACAATATGCAGCCGATTTGCGAAGATTGCTAGTGGGCGGTGCGGATTTCCCGCGAACAGCTCAAATTTGCCGTTAACTCCCTAAAGCTGCATCCGGCGCATGGTCATCAATGTAGAAAATCATGTGTAGTTTCAGCACACGGCGCCTTTAACGGCGCCCCCTCATCTTGCCAACCGAAAGAACCCAGTATGAATTTAAAAACCTTATCGATGTTTGCTGCTGCGTCGCTTCTATTGGTTGGAGGGGCTTCCGCTCAGGATGGTAGCGTCCCTGAAAAGCTGGTTGACGCCCTCAATGGCGTTTTCGGCAAACCGCAGGAAACAAAATCTTCTCACGCCAAAGGCGTTTGCGTAACTGGCGCATTCAAAGGCGCGCCTGGCGCTTCCACACTTACCAAATCGGCGATGTTCAGCGGCAAGGAAGCGCCAGCGACCGTCCGTTTCTCCATTGGAGGCGACAACCAAAAGTGTGCGACAAGGCGAAAGGCCCGGCGCGAGGTATGGCTTTTAGCGTAAACGCGGCGGATGGCGATTCCGAGTTCGTGTTTATCTCCGCCCCGGTTTTTTTCGCTAAAACGCCCGAGCAGGTGATTGGCTTCTTGCAAGTGCGCGCGCCTGACCCAGCAACTGGCAAACCAGACCCCGAGAAAGTGAAGGCTTTCGCCGCTGCGAACCCGGAGACGACACGCCAAGGCGCTTATTTTAACAGTAAGCCAATCGCTGCTGGATATGCGTATACAGGCTATTTTGGCGTGAATACATTTTCATCAATGCGGAAGGCAAGCGCACGGCTACCCGTTGGATCGTGAAACCCGTTGAAGGCGAAAAGTCGTTAACGGAAGACGAGTTAAAAGCCAAGCCTGATCAATTTTACATCGAGGAGCTAAAGACTCGTCTTACGGCGAAGCCTGCCGAGTTCGATTTCTTTGTGCAACTGGCGGAGCAAGGCGACGATCTGCTAGACCCGACTGTTACATGGCCTGACACGCGCAAAACCGTCCCTATGGGTCGCTTGACCGTGTCCGCAGCGATGAGCGGCAAGCAAGGCGACACATGCAACAAGGCTATTTTCAATCCGACGCTACTCGCGGACGGCATTGAGCCTTCCGATGACCCAATCCTTCAAGTGAGGGCGGCTGCATGTGCAGTGTCGGCAATGCGCCGCACCAACTAAAGACGAATATACAGACCCTATCCCGGGCGGCGCCTCCTCGTCCGGGACAAAATTAGCCCGCTGCGGCCCTCGCGGTTTTTGGATTGAGCCGTTCAATGGTGGCTGTCGCGGTTTCCGGCGCCCGCACGGCGTCGATAATCTGCACGGCGCGAAGATCGGCGAGTTGGCGGGAGACGCGCTGCAATTCCTCCCGTGCTTCATACAATTGGTCGGCAAGCATTAAGGCTGTCATCAAAAACAGCCTTTCCTCCTGCACCAGCTTAAGACCGCCCTTGATCTCGTTAACATGGACTTCAACGGCTGCTGCAAGCTCCCGGACGCGCTTTTCCTCGCCGTCACGGCAGGCCATCTTGTAGCTACGGCCGCTGACGCTAATGGTGACATGAGCCATAGACGCCTCCTTGCGGGGACGTCTCGGCCCCCGGCCTAGTTCTTCACAATGGTACGGATCGCCGCAATGACCGCATCCAGCCTTTTCGTAACGTCCGCCGTGATGATTAGAATCTCATCCTTGCGAGCGTTAGCGGCCTCAAGATCAACTTTAAGCTTCGCGTTTTCCTGCTTCAGCGCGTCAATCTCGCTGACTTTGACGTTATTAACTGCTGGCGCACTTTTGGCGCTGCGTCTTGTCTTTGCGCCAACCGCCACAGGCGCGGAGATTGCGGGCATAGCTCTCTCGCCGCGCGGTTGCTTCGCCCTGCTTTTCTTCTCCACGTTAATCGCCCGTGTTTTAAGGATATTTCCCGTTATCGTCCGGGCACATTGGCAATCCTTAAAATGCGCGTCAAGCGACCGTTCCGCGTATGCGTGGTAAAAGCTGCGAAACTCTGGTATAAACGTGCTGTTCTGCGTACATTAGTCTTAACTGCATCACGTCGAGACGCAACTCTGGCGTCAGGTTATTTCCATCTTTAAAGCATTAGAGTTAATTAAGCGTTAACTAAACAATGACGACGGCGGCGCTGTCAGCATGAACGAAAGTTGTTTCCACGACGTGGACGAAGGGCTTGCGTTTTCATCGCGAAACCGCAAAAACAGCGCATAACAAGACATCAAACGACCCCGTCGCGCACCGTTTGCGGGTTTGGAGATCGATATGGCAGTCAGAATAGCGATTAATGGATTTGGGCGGATCGGGCGCAACATCCTGCGGGCAGTTGTCGAAAACCGGCGAGATGACATTATGGTCGTCGCCATTAATGACATCGGCGAAATCGATGTGAACGCTCACCTGTTCAAATATGACTCCGTGCACGGCCGTTTCTCGGGCGACGTAAAAGTCGAAGGCTCAACCATGGATATTGGTTTCGGCCCCATTCAGGTTTTGAGCGAGCGCGACCCGGCGAAGCTGCCATGGAAATCGATGGACATCGATATCGTGATGGAATGCACCGGCATTTTTTCTGACAAGGAGCAGGCGATTGTCCACCTGCAGGCTGGCGCGAAGCGGGTGCTGGTCTCCGCGCCATCAAAAGGTGCTGACATTACAGTGGTTTACGGCGTCAATCACGATAAAATTAACCGCGACCACATGGTGGTGTCGAACGCATCCTGCACCACGAACTGCCTCGCGCCTGTCGCTAAAATCTTGAACGATCTGTGCGGCATCAGCCAGGGCTTCATGACGACGGTGCATTCGTACACGAACGATCAGCGCATCCTCGATTTACCGCATAAGGATTTGCGCCGCGCCCGCGCAGCCGCGCTGTCGATGATTCCGACCACGACGGGCGCCGCGAAAGCTGTTGGCCTTGTACTGCCGGAATTGAACGGCAAGCTCGATGGCACCTCGATCCGCGTGCCAACGCCGAACGTGTCGCTGATCGACCTGACAATCATCCCAACACGCGAGACAACGGTTTCCGAGATCAACGCGGCTATGGAGCGCGCTTCGCAGCAGGAGCTGAAAGGCGTGCTGAATGTGACGAAAGACCCTGTCGTGTCGGTCGATTTCAACCACGACCCGGCGTCCTGCACCTTCGACCTGGAGCAGACGCAGATCGTCGATGGCCGTCTGGTGCGGGTACTCGCGTGGTACGATAACGAGTGGGGCTTCTCGTGCCGGATGCTGGACACGGCGGCGACGATGGCGAAAGTCATCTGAGCGGGTGCTGGTCAGTCTCGCATGCTCTACCATGACGCCCCGAAATGCGAGACATAGCCATGGCCCAGACGCCCGCCTGCCAGATCTATCTTTGCGTTTCACAGCTTCCCGTTTCGAAAGCGCCCGCTCTACTTGAAGAGGCGCTATTGGCGGGACAAGCCGCATGTATGCTCTTCAAACCGAGCGCGGTTGCGACGTTAGGCGATGATCTGACGCGAGACCTCATCGCGTTGACAAAACGCCACGGTGCAGTTGCATTGCTGGAAAACGACGCTGAACTGGCCGAGCGACTGGGCGCGGATGGCCTTCACCTTACAGACCTAACATTGCCCAATGAGACTATTGCCGGAGCCAGAGGACGACTTGGGGACCGCGCCGTCATTGGCGCGCACGCTATTTTATCGCGCCATCAGGGCATGATCTGTGGCGAGGCGGGGGCCGATTACATCAGTTTTGACCGCCGCGCGCCGGAGGATGACCACGAAATCGGCCCAATTTCGGATATTGTGCGCTGGTGGGCGGACATTATCGAAATTCCGTGCGTAGCTTGGCATCGCGGCGGCTATGATGAGGCTGCGGAGCTTATAGCAGCGGGCGCGGACTTCATAGCGGTCGACGCTTTGATATGGCAAAATAGCATCAGTCCGCGTGATGCGCTTGATCGTTTATTTCATTTAACGACCAAGCCTTAGGTATTTGGACGGTAAGCATGAAGCCGTGGTTAACCGCATTTACAGTGTCCGCGATGTTTTTCGCGCCTAATGTAGCGCATGCCGCAGACCCTAAACTTTTGCTTTCCGAACGCTGCAAAGATGCGCCCGCTAAAGCCTGGACGCCGGAAGCCACAAAAGGTAAAACGCCACCTGCCGTGGTTGCGGTAAAACCTGCGGAAGACAGCGCATACGCCGCATTTGACGAAGGCTGTTACTTCAAAGCCCTAAGTCTCGCGCAGGCGGCGGCGGCGAAGAATGAACCGCAGGCCTACACACTCATCGGCCAGATTTACGAGCAAGGCCTCGGTGCGATTAAAGACGATGTCAAAGCGGCTGAAGCCTATGCTCAAGGCGCGGCGCTCGGCGATTTCAACGCGCAGTTCCAGATCGGCATGATGCTTTTGCAGGGGCGCGGCATCAACAAAAATCCGGACAAGGCTGTTAGCTTTCTCGAACTCGCGGCGCAGAAAAATCATGTGCTCGCAAATTACAACCTCGCGCTTGTGTTTGTTGAGGGCGTGACCCGGCCGCAGGACTTTGTCAAAGCCGCGCAATATCTGGAAAAAGCCGCGGTGCAGGAGCATCCACAGGCGCAGTTCGATTTAGGCTCGCTTTACACGGCGGGCCGCGGCGTCGATCAGGATTACGCCAAGGGCGCCTATTGGACCGGGCTTGCCGCAAAAGCGGGCCTTATCGACGCGCAGCTTGAATATGGCGTCACTCTCATTAACGGCCGCCGTATCAGGCAAAAAGGGGCCGAGGTCGAAGTGGTGCCGAAAAACGAAGTTATAGGTTTGAAGTACCTCGAAGCCGCTGCGGAAAAAGGCAACCCTGTCGCGCAAAACCGGGTATCCAGAGCTTACAGGTTTGGGGTTGGAACCGATTACGATCCGTTGAAATCTGCAAAATGGTACATCATCGCGCGTGGCGCGGGGGTGACCGACCCTCTCATGGAGTTGTTTTTCTCGAAACTGCCTCAGGAAACGCGCGATAGGGCTGAGAAAGCCGCTGAGGAATGGTATGATGAGCGGGCGAGCGCATATTAAGCGCTGCGGGGCGCGACCATAGCCAGCCTCTATGATAACCCTGCTTGCATGCTCGTTTATTTCAACAGACTATTGACTGACTTGCGAAGGCCTCACTTTCGGAGTAGCAAACCCCATGATTAAGTTTTCCTTCATTGGGCGTTTAGCTAAAGTTAATTCAACTTTTATCGTTTAAAAAGGAGTTGTCTATGGCGCGCAGCAAGATTGCCCTCATTGGCGGGGGCATGATCGGAGGCACTCTCGCTCATCTAATCGGCCAGAAAGAACTTGGCGACGTGGTGGTTTTCGACGTGCTGGACGGCACGCCGCAGGGCAAATCGCTTGATATTGCCCAATCCTCGCCCGCCGACGGCTTCAATTGCAATTTTCGTGGGACAAACGATTACGCGGATATTAAAGGCGCCGACGTCGTGATCGTCACCGCTGGCGTGCCGCGCAAACCCGGCATGAGCCGCGATGATCTGCTGGAAATCAACCTGAAGGTTATGGAGCAGGTTGGCTCCGGCATCAAAAAATACGCGCCCGACGCCTTTGTTATCTGCATCACCAACCCGCTGGACGCGATGGTTTGGGCGCTGCACCGCGTCTCCGGCCTGCCGCGCCAGAAGGTGGTGGGCATGGCGGGCGTTCTTGATTCGTCGCGCTTCCGCTATTTCCTCGCGCAAGAATTCGACGTGTCGGTGGAGGACGTGACAGCGTTCGTGCTCGGTGGTCATGGCGACACCATGGTGCCGCTGACGCGCTATACGACTGTTGCGGGCATCCCATTGCCAGACCTCATCAAAATGCGCTGGATTACTCATGATCGTCTAACCGAGATCGTGCAGCGTACGCGCGACGGCGGCGCTGAGATCGTCGGCCTCCTGAAAACGGGCTCGGCCTATTACGCTCCTGCCGCGTCCGCCATTGTCATGGCCGAGTCTTACCTGAAAGACCAAAAGCGCGTGCTGCCTTGCGCCGCCTATCTTAACGGCGAATACGGCGTTAAAGGCATTTATGTCGGTGTGCCATGCGTTATCAGCGCAAAGGGTGTGGAGCGTGTGATCGAAATCGAGTTGAACACGCATGAACGGCTTGACTTCCGCCGCTCGGTAGAGGCAGTGCAGAACCTTGTCGAGACCTGCATGCGCATCGCGCCAGGCTTGCAACATATGACCGGCGCTTGAGGGAGATTTCGCGATGAACATTCACGAATACCAGGCTAAAGCGCTGTTGCGCAATTACGGCGTGCCGGTCTCCAAGGGCGGCGTCGCGTTCACGCCGGAGGAAGCAGTCGCGGCGGCGAAAACGCTGAACGGGCCGTTGTACGTCGTGAAGGCGCAAATTCATGCGGGCGGACGTGGCAAGGGTAAATTCAAAGAGCCGGAAGCTGGCGAAAAAGGCGGCGTGCGTCTGGCCCGCTCCATCGATGAGGTGCGCGAGGCGGCGGATCAGATGCTGTCCAAAACCCTTGTCACGATTCAAACCGGACCCGAGGGCAAAGTGGTCAACCGGCTTTATGTTGAGGATGGCTCGGACATTGAGCGCGAGCTTTATCTTTCCTACGTCATCGACCGCGCGACATCGCGTGTATCCATTATCGCCTCGACAGAGGGCGGGGTAGACATTGAAGAAGTGGCTCATTCGCACCCGGAAAAAATCGTTACGCTCGATGTTGATCCAGCCACCGGCTACTCCCCACACCATGGCCGTACAGTCGCCTTTGCGCTTGGGCTGTCCGGCGATTTGATGAAGCAGTGCGTCAAGCTCATCGGCGATCTGTATCGCGCCTTCACAGAGAAGGATATGAGCCAGCTTGAGATCAACCCGCTGATTGTCACCAAAGACAACCGGCTTGTTTGCCTCGACGCCAAAATCAATTTTGACAGCAACTCGCTTTACCGCCATCCCGATGTCGTGTCATTGCGCGATATCAGCGAGGAAGACCCGGCGGAGGTAATGGCCTCGCGCTTCGACCTGTCATATGTGAAACTGGATGGCCAGATCGGCTGCATGGTCAACGGCGCCGGTCTCGCCATGGCGACAATGGACATCATCAAGCTGTACGGCTCGGAGCCAGCCAACTTTCTCGACGTGGGCGGCGGCGCAACAAAAGAAAAAGTAACTGAAGCGTTCAAGATCATTCTTTCCGATCCCAACGTGAAGGGCATTCTGGTCAACATCTTCGGCGGCATCATGCGCTGCGATATCATCGCGGAGGGCGTTATTGCCGCAGCCCGCGAAACGGCGATCAAGGTGCCGCTAGTCGTGCGGCTTGAGGGCACGAATGTGGAGCTAGGCAAGGAAATTCTACGCAACTCCGGCCTCGCGGTCATCCCGGCCGACAATCTGGCGGACGCGGCCGAAAAGATTGTGGCGGAGGTGCGAAAGGCGGCTTGATTTTACACTGCTACACATATACTGTGTAACGGTATAGGAGGTCGAGCTATGAAAAATGTGACATTGGCGATCGACGAAAGCGTCTTGACGGCGGTTCGCCAATACGCGGCGAAGCACAACACGACCTTGAATGGACTTGTGCGGGATTATTTGACGCGGTTGGCAACCTTTGAAGATCGTGCCGCAAACGCGCGCAAGCGCATGGTGGAATTAAGCGAGCAATCGAAAGACCGGATCAGCGATTGGACTTGGAATCGGGAAGAAATTTATGATCGTCCCTTACTTTCTCGACACGAACATCCTGATCTACGCGGCTTTGCCGAGGAAGGGGGAGGAAGTGAAAAGAAGGAGGGCGGCGGAACTGATTGACGCTGCGGTCTTCGGGACTTCAGGTCAGGTGCTTCAGGAATTTTACTGGCAGACCACTCGGAAGTCGTCTCCCGCATTGCCGTTTGATGAAGCATTTGAATGGGTCGAAATGCTCGAGGAGCAACCGTTTGCCGCCGTGGATTCAAGCCTCGTGAAGACAGGTATTGAAATCTCCCGGCGTTATAAAATCTCGTATTGGGACGGGGCTATCATCGCAGCGGCCGAATCGCTTGGCGCACCAATTGTATACAGCGAGGACTTGAACGACGGGCAGAAATATGGCGACATCCAAGTCATAAATCCTTTCAAGAACATGCAATCCTTCGGCGGCTTTCACGAAGACGCGCAACGGCAACTCAAATAGAGGCACGCGAACATGGCGGTATTGGTCGACAGGAATACGAAAGTGATTTGCCAGGGCCTCACCGGCGCGCAAGGCACCTTTCATACCGAACAGGCGATCGCTTACGGCACTAAAATGGTAGGCGGCGTGACCCCGGGTAAAGGCGGGACATCGCATATCGGTTTGCCGGTGTTCAACACAGTCGCCGAGGCCAAGCACGCGACGGGGTGCAACGCATCGGTCATTTATGTGCCGCCGCCGCTCGCCGCCGACGCCATTCTGGAGGCGATCGATGCGGAAATTCCGCTTATCGTGACCATAACCGAGGGCATTCCGGTGCTGGACATGGTGCGGGTGAAACGTGCGCTTTCCGGGTCCAAAACCCGGCTCATCGGGCCGAACTGTCCAGGCGTCATCACGCCGGATGAATGCAAGATCGGCATCATGCCGGGCCATATCCACAAGCGCGGCTCGGTCGGCATTGTTTCGCGCTCGGGAACACTTACCTATGAGGCGGTTCATCAGACGACCGCAGCGGGCCTCGGCCAATCCACCTGCGTCGGCATTGGCGGCGACCCGGTGAAGGGCACTGAATTTATTGATGTACTGGAAATGTTTTTGGCCGATGATGAAACGACGTCGATCATAATGATTGGTGAAATTGGGGGTTCGGCGGAGGAAGAAGGCGCGGAGTTCATCAAGTCGTCCAAGATCAAAAAGCCCATCGTCGGCTTCATTGCAGGGGTCACGGCCCCGCCTGGGCGGCGTATGGGACACGCCGGAGCCATCATTTCCGGCGGCAAGGGTTCGTCGGGCGACAAAATCGAGGCAATGAAGCTGGCCGGCTTCAGGGTGGCGGATAACCCGGCTGCACTGGGAACGACCTTGCTAGCGTTGTTAAACGGTTAAAATACTCGGGTATTGAAGATCACGAAATTCAAAGAGGGTGCGGCGCGAAACAAGCGCCGTTTTAGGTTTTATAGACAATGACACGGCAAAATTTAAACGAACTATTCGCGCGCACATCATTTCTGCACGGCGCTAATTCTAGCTACGTTGAAGCTTTGTACGGCAAATTTCAGGAAAATCCGGGCGCCGTTAGCGCCGATTGGCGAGCGTTCTTTACCGACTTGAAAGAACGCAAGGAAGACGTGCTGGCCGAAGTTCAGGGCCCATCCTGGAAGCGTAAGGACTGGCCCCCCTCCGCCGATGGCGATCTGGTGCGCGCATTAACTGGCGATTTCAGCGAGGTCGAGCGCGAAATAGAGAAGAAAATCGCCGCCAAGGCGCAGGAGCAGGGCGTCAAGATTACCCAAGGCCAAACGCTACAATCCGTGCGCGACTCCATGCGCGCGCTGATGCTTGTGCGCGCCCATCGCGTGCGCGGCCACCTTATCGCCGATCTCGACCCGCTTAAAATTACTGATCGAAAGCTGCATCCCGAATTGCAACCGGAGACCTATGGCTTCGGCGAGGCGGACATGGATCGCCCGATTTTCATCGACAAGGCGCTGAACAAAGAAACGGCAACAATGCGCGAAATCATCGCGCTGCTCCGCCGCACCTATTGCGGCACGACAGGCTACGAATATATGCACATCTCCTCCCCAGAGGAAAAAGCCTGGATTCAGCAGCGCATTGAGGGCCAGGACAAGGATATTGAGTTTTCCGAACTCGGCAAGAAAGCGATCCTTTCGAAGCTTATGGAGTCGGAAACCTTTGAGCGGTTTCTGGACAAAAAATTTACAGGCACCAAACGCTTTGGCCTTGAAGGCGCGGAGTCCGCCATTCCGGCGCTGGAGCAGATCATCAAGCGCGGCGGACAGCTTGGCATTCGCGACATCGTGCTTGGGATGCCGCATCGCGGTCGCCTGAACGTGCTTACCAACGTGATGGGTAAGCCGTACCGCGCATTATTCCATGAGTTCAAGGGAGGCTCCGCAAACCCGGAAGATGTGGAAGGCTCGGGCGACGTGAAATATCACCTGGGCGTGTCCTCCGACCGATCCTTCGATGGCAATAATGTCCACCTGTCGCTTACCGCCAATCCGTCGCATCTTGAAATTGTCGATCCGGTCGTGCTTGGTAAAGTGCGCGCGAAACAGGATCAAATGGGGGATAAGGAGCGCGAGAAAGTGCTCCCGCTGCTCCTGCACGGCGACGCGGCTTTTGCGGGCCAGGGCGTGGTTTGGGAGTGTTTCGGGCTTTCAGGACTGAAAGGGCACCGCACGGGCGGCTCCATCCATTTTATTGTCAACAACCAGATTGGCTTCACAACCGCGCCGCGCCATGCGCGTTCGTCGCCTTATCCGTCCGATGTCGCTCGCGGCATCGAGGCGCCCATTTTTCATGTCAACGGCGATGATCCAGAGGCGGTCGTCCATGCCGCCCGCGTTGCTATTGAATTCCGGCAGATGTTCCACAAGCCAGTGGTTATCGACATGTTCTGCTATCGTCGCCACGGCCATAATGAGGGTGACGAGCCAAGCTTCACTCAGCCGGCGATGTACAAACGCATCCGCGCCCAGGAAACCACGACCGCGATTTACTCGAAGCGCCTTATTGAAGAGGGCGTGGTGACCGAGGCCCAGGTCACGGAGATGAGCGCGGCCATCGTCGCCAATCTGGAGGAGGAGTTCCAGTCCGGTCAGAATTACCGGCCGAACCGCGCCGATTGGCTGGTTGGGCGCTGGTCGGGCCTTAGCCAAGCCGAAGAAGGGCCGCGCCGTGGTGAAACTGGCGTCAACATGGATACGCTGAAGGCCGTTGGCGAGAAAATAACCTACATCCCCGAGAACTTCACGGCCCACAAAACCATCGACCGGCTGTTCGGCAACCGTCGTAAAATGATTGACGAAGGTAAGGGTGTGGATTGGGCGATGGCGGAAAGCCTGGCCTTCGCCAGTTTGGTAAACGAGGGCCTTCCTGTGCGCCTATCCGGCCAGGATTGCGAGCGGGGCACGTTCTCGCAACGCCACGCCGTGATTATCGATCAGGAAAACGAGAAGCGTTATACGCCCGTCAACCACATTGCGAAGGGGCAGGAAGCCAAGCTGGAGGTTATCAACTCCATGCTGTCCGAAGAGGCGGTGCTCGGCTTCGAGTACGGTTTCAGCCTTGCCGAGCCTAACGCGCTCGTATGCTGGGAAGCGCAATTCGGCGACTTCGTGAACGGCGCGCAAGTGGTGATCGACCAGTTTCTCTGCTCGGGGGAGCGTAAATGGCTGCGCATGTCAGGCCTCACACTGCTACTCCCTCATGGCTATGAGGGCCAGGGGCCGGAGCACTCATCCGCCCGGCTCGAGCGCTTCCTGCAGCTTTCGGCCGAGGACAATTGGCAGGTGGCGAACTGCACCACGCCCGCCAACTACTTCCACATTCTGCGGCGTCAGCTCCACCGCTCGTTCCGCAAGCCGCTCATTATCATGACGCCGAAGTCGCTACTCCGTCACAAGCGCGTCATATCCGACCTCGAAGACTTTGGACCAGAGTCGAGCTTCCATCGCGTGCTTTGGGACATGGCGGAAAACGGGAAGGCCGAGAAGGTTAAGCTGGTGGCGGACGACAAAATCCGCCGTGTCGTGTTGTGCTCCGGTAAGGTTTTTTACGATCTTTTCGAGGAGCGCGAAAGCCGTGGCAATAACAACATTTACCTTATGCGTGTCGAGCAGCTTTACCCGTTCCCGGCGCGCGCGTTGATCCAGGAGCTTGGCCGCTTCCCGAATGCGGAGATTATCTGGTGCCAAGAAGAGCCGAAGAACATGGGCGCGTGGAACTTTATCGAACCGAACATTGAATGGGTGCTAGATAACCTAAACGGTAAGCACCGCCGCGCCAAGTATTGTGGCAGGGCCGCCTCCGCTTCCACCGCCGCCGGTTTAATGAGTAAACATCAAGCGGAACTGAAAGCCTTCTTAAACGATGCGCTAACACTTTAACTTTTCGCGGCGTCCACGCGGCGCAGGAGATTCGGTCATGGCGACGAATATTTTGGTGCCTACGCTCGGCGAGTCCGTGACGGAAGCGACGGTCAGCAAATGGTATAAAAAAGCGGGCGACGCGGTAAAAGCTGACGAAACCCTGCTGGAGCTTGAAACCGACAAGGTGACGCTGGAGGTCAACGCGCCGGCGGCCGGGGTGCTCTCCGAAATCGCGGTGAAGGAGGGCGAAACCGTGGGCGTCGGGGCGATCCTCGGAGCTATCGGCGAGGGGCAAGGGCAACAAGCCGCGTCCAACGGCGACGCCAAACCTTCGGCTAATGGCGGAACTGGCATTCAAAAAGACATCACTTCTTCTGGTGATAAAGGTGTTGGTGAAAAAGTGCTGCAGGTAAAGCCTGGCGGCGCGCCTCGCCAGGCGGAGCAGGGTGAACCTCAACCGCAGATGAAAACAGGGGCGGCTGCGCAATCGGCGTCAGCGTCCGGTTCAGGCTATGGCGACGGCGGTAAGGGCGGCACTCCGGGCGCAGCGAACGGCGGGGATAACCTTTCTCCGGCGGTGCGCAAAATCGTCATGGAGAAAGGCATCGACCCGGCGCAGGTGCAAGGCACAGGCAGAGACGGCCGTATTCTAAAAGGTGACGTGCTTGACGCGCCGCAGGGAGGTGCGCAAGGCTCAAATGTCGCCATGTTCCCGGCCTCGCAACCAGCGCAAGCGCCCGCGATCCGCGTACCATCCGCCCCCGCGGACCAGGGCCGCGAAGAGCGCGTGCGCATGACCAGGCTGCGCCAGACCGTCGCGCGCCGCCTGAAAGAAGCGCAAAATACCGCCGCCATGCTCACCACCTTCAACGAGGTGGACATGTCGGGCGTAATGAACGCTCGCAATCAGTACAAGGAGCTGTTCGAGAAAAAACATGGCGTCAAGCTCGGCTTTATGGGCTTTTTCGTGAAAGCCTGCGTGCATGCGCTAAAAGAAATCCCGAGCGTCAACGCCGAGATCGACGGCGGCGATATCGTATTCAAAAATTACTATCACATTGGCGTGGCGGTCGGCACCGAGAAGGGTCTTGTCGTGCCCGTTCTGCGCGATGCGGATCATCACTCCATCGCAGGCGTCGAGAAAGCGATCGGCGAGTTCGGCAAACGCGCTCGCGACGGCAAACTCAGCATTGAGGACATGCAAGGCGGCACGTTCACAATCTCGAACGGGGGCGTCTACGGCTCGCTGATGTCCACGCCTATTCTGAACGCGCCGCAGTCCGGCATCCTCGGTATGCACAAAATTCAGGAACGCCCGGTCGTCATTAATGGCAAGGTCGAGGTGCGGCCGATGATGTATCTCGCGCTAAGCTATGATCACCGCCTTGTGGACGGCAAGGAAGCCGTCACCTTTCTGGTGCGCGTAAAAGAGAGCCTGGAAGACCCATCCAGAATGGTGCTAGATTTATGAGCTTCTCAACATAAACAAGGCAGAAGCAGAATGAGCAAATATGGAAAGGTAACCCCTCACCTCACGGTGAAAGGTGGTCTTGAAGCCATAAAATTTTACGAAGAAGCCCTCGACGCCGAAGTCGAGGACATCATGATGGCTCAGGACGGTGTGCGCGTTCTTCACGCTGAGCTGGAAATAAACGACGGTGTCATATTTTTGAATGACGAATTTCTTGAGATGCCGGGCGAAAGTCATACCCGCGCCCCTTCGACGGTTGGCGGCGCTTCGGTCACCGTGCATCTATCCTTAAAAAAAGCCAAACAGGTGGATCGCCTGATTGCGCAGGCGGCATCTGCAGGCGCGCAAATTATCATGCCGCCCGAGGACGTGTTCTGGGGCGCCCGTTACGGCCGCGTTCGCGACCCTTTTGGCCATGTCTGGTCGTTCGGCGCGCCGGTGAAAAAGAAAATGAAAGACAAAGACGACGACAAGTAACGCCAAGGGGGCGCAAACGGCCTATGATTAGTCACTCCCGGCTATAATGACGGCTTCTTGGATGGCAAAGAAGCACGCACGAATAGGAAGGACTTGAAATGGACGCGCGCTTTGAGAAAAAGCATGATGTCAGATTTCATGATCTCCTCGCCTTTCTTGCTCGCATTCCTGCTCTAAAGACAGATGCCACGCCGTGGGGCGGCTTTGGGTCAGGGTACGCTGACAATCAGCTATGGTGGGTGAAACTAACGATTGATATCCGCCATACGCTTGCGCGGCAAACTGTTCAGGAGTTTGCATTTGTACTCAATACGCTGTCGCTTGAGCAGCGTTTGCCCAGTGTTTTTAAACCTGTCTCGCCTCCACCTTACTTAAACGGTGGCCCTGAGGATTTTCTTTCATGGTTATAGAGGCGCGCGAGTCTGATATGACGCCTAAAGAAATCGCTCAATGGCTCGAAGGTCGCATGCCGAACCCGGTTGACGACGCAGAAAAATGGAATGACGGGATCTTCGAAGAAAAGAACTAAGCATCATGGAGTTAATATGAGCAGCTACGATCTAGTGGTGATCGGTACGGGGCCGGGTGGCTATGTTTGCGCTATCCGGGCAGCGCAGTTGGGCATGAAGGTCGCCGTGATCGAGAAGCGGGCGACGCATGGGGGCACGTGCCTGAACGTCGGCTGTATCCCCTCGAAAGCGCTGTTGCACGCCTCGGAGTTATATGAGGAAGCGGGCCACGGCTTTGCCGGCATGGGCATTAACGTGAAGCCGGAGCTAGACCTCTCCAAAATGCTTGCCTTCAAGGACGAGGGCGTGAAGGGTAATGTGCAGGGCGTCGAGTTCCTGCTCAAGAAGAACAAGATCGACGCCTTCCACGGCGCAGGGCGTATCTCCGCGTCCGGCAAGGTGGATATAACGCCGCTGAATGGCGGCGAGGCGAAGACGCTTGAGGCGAAATCCATCGTCATCGCCACCGGCTCGGACGTGATCCGCCTGCCGGGCATTGAGATCGACGAGAAACAAATTGTATCGTCCACCGGCGCGCTAGAACTTTCCACCGTGCCAAACAAAATGCTGATCGTCGGCGGCGGCATCATCGGGTTAGAGTTGGGCAGCGTGTGGCGTCGTCTTGGCTCGGAGGTGCTCGTCGTGGAGTATCTCGACCGCATTATCCCGGGCATGGACGGCGAGGTGGCCAAACAGTTCCAGCGCATTCTCGACAAGCAGGGAGTGAAATTCAAGCTCGGTCACAAGGTGACGGAGGTCGAGAAAAACGCGAAAGGCGTCACTGCCGTGGTTGAGCCAGCGGCTGGCGGCGCGCCGGAGCGGATTGACGCTGATGTGGTGCTGGTCGCAATCGGCCGCATGCCCTACACGGAAGGGCTGGGGCTGGAGGATGTTGGCGTGAAGCTCGACAACAAGCGCCGCGTCATGGTGGACGCGCACTACAAAACCAGCGTCGATGGAATTTACGCCATCGGCGACGTGATCGCCGGCCCCATGCTCGCTCACAAGGCGGAGGACGAGGGCGTCGCGCTTGCCGAACTTCTCGCGGGGCAGGCGGGGCACGTGAACTACGATGTTATCCCCAACGTGATCTACACCTATCCGGAAGTCGCGAGTGTCGGCAGAACCGAGGAAGAGTTGAAGGAGGCGGGCGTCGCCTACGCATCCGGCAAGTTCCCTTTCACCGCGAATGGCCGCGCCAAGGTGAATCGCACGACGGAGGGTTTCGTGAAAGTGCTGGCCGACGCGAAGACCGACCGGGTGCTTGGTGTGCATATCGTCGGGCCGGACGCGGGCACGATGATCGCCGAAGCCGCCGTACTGATGGAGTTTGGCGGCTCGGCGGAGGATTTAGCGCGCACCTGTCACGCTCATCCGACGCTGACCGAGGCGGTGAAGGAAGCCGCGCTCGCCGTCGGCAAACGCGCGCTGCATATTTAACGGAATGAGTTTCGATCTCACACTTTTGCGCTTCGAGGCGGGCAAGCATGCGGCAATGCCGAAGGACGCTGTGCTCGCAGCTCTTCGGCGCAACAAATGCAGCTGCCTGGACGGTAATGGCTATTTCGTCGTCACCGCACAAGACGGCGCAGCGGTCGAGTTCGGCGTGATCGGGCTGGACAGCAAGCCGGAGTTTGAAAGCTGCTGGTTCAACCTGCGCGAACTGACCCCGGGCGTTTGCCAAATTGTGTTCGATGTTGCGGATGCGGCGGAAGCGGTGATTTTCAACATGCAGGCGGATGTAGAGCAGCCATCCATGATCGCGCCTCCGTCGTTCGACCTCAAACAAGCGCCAGCGGATTTCATCCGCAACTACGGTAAGCCGCCGCGCGTGACGTCCGCCGCCCAACTCGAAGCGATGCTGGAAAGCGATTTTAGCAAATGGAGCGAGTTGCGCGATGAAGTCATTAGAATGACCTAAAAAAGCGAAGGGCGGAGGGGAAGTAGAACTATAATTACGTGCGCGTCATTCTCTTTTCCCGCAGCTTGCCTATAAAACTATCTCGCGCCGTCGCCGTGGTGCATTCTCCTCGGCAGCTTAGGTTTCCTGTCCAGCATAGCTGACATATCTGCGGCGACGGCTGCCTATGTGCGTGCCATGGTTTTGCCATCTCAGCCGCGGTGCCGGGCTGAGAAAAGCTGTTAACGTTATTTGCGCCATTGCATGGCGCCTTGCTGCTCATTATTTAAGCCATATGCTGCGCGCGATTACCCGCGCATTACGTGAAGCTTTAGCTTTGCAGGAAGTGCCCCCATGTTGAACACTCGCACCGCCGTAGCGAACCCGCATAACATATCGCCAACCATAAAGACGGAGGGCGAAAGCTGCTGCGCGCCGAAAGCGAAAGTTGAAAGCGCGGCGCCACGCTTCGATATTACGGCATATATATCGCGCTATCAGCCCGTGTTTATGATTGCTGGCGCTTCCATTCTTGGCGGATTTGCAATCTCGAACAATGTTTACGGCCTAGAGTTCATGCACGGCGCGATGGGGCTGTTTCTATTCCAACTTGCGCTTCTGAAGCTGGTCGACATCGGCGGTTTCGCGGAAGCCTTTGCGCGCTATGACATCGCGGCTAAAGCGTGGCGGCCATACGGATATGTTTACCCGTTTGCCGAGCTGATGCTGGCGCTCGGCTACCTGTCTGGTGCGTGGCCCACGGCGACTTACGCGGCGACATTGGTTATCATGGGCCTCGGCTCTATCGGCGTCGTTCGCACGCTTGCAAGCGGTGAAAAAGTCAAATGCGCCTGCACCGGTTCAAAAATAGACGTGCCGCTGGGCACGATCAGCGTGATTGAGAATGTCGGTATGGCCGCAATGGCAGCCGTGATGCTCGCGATCTAGCGCGGCATGTGGCGCCTCGGCCTCGACATTGGCGGCACCAAGATCGAGGCGCTTGCGATGGCGCGGAAGCGGGGCGGCGACGCATCGACACCCCGCGCGACTACGAAGCAATGCTTAAGGCGATTTCAGGTGGTGGGTCAGTTTGAAATTCGTTCATATTGACTAGGCTGGAATCGCGCTGCGAACAGTGCCATATTCTATGCATGACCGATAAAGCAAAACGCCCTAGAGACACCAATCAGCTTGCCAAACGAATAGCTGACATAGCTACCGGCGAAGTTGAGAATCACGCTCCTACGCCCGAAGAAAAGGGAAAAGACCCGGCAGCAGTTGGCCTTGGTCGGCGCGGCGGTCTTAGAGGCGGGCTTGCTCGATCTAAGGCCCTCACAAAAGAACAAAAAAAGGTGATTGCGCAAAATGCCGCAAAAATACGATGGGCAGCTAAATCTGACTAATTTCCGGGACCTGCCCAAGTTGCTTAGTATAGGCTATCCCTCGGTCGTTTTCTATTATCTTCACAACGCCCGTGTTGGACAGAGTATTCATAAAACAGCGGTGAACAGTTAGCACCAAATCCTGTAAAGTTTTGTCGTCCTCTAATGTTTCAATCTTCAGCCCTATATCAACGCAGTCCTGCATATGAAAATGGCGATTGTGAGCTTTGTTTTCCGCATAGTTCGCTAATTTATCAACTATTCGCGTAGCGCAAGCCTCTTTGTCCGGCTCATTTTCTAGCATGTTTTTTATGAGCTGAGCTTTTACAAATGCTTTCGACCATTCAACGGCTTGTTCGCACTGCCCTATATATGTAGGAGTATATTTACTTAGTATGAATTGCCAGATTTGTATTTTCTGTGGGTCTCTTGAATTTCCAAATAAGCCTTTTCGATCTCGTTTGTTACCCCTTGAGCTGGAACACCATTTATTTGCGGGTCTATAGGCCCAAGATTTGAATGTTTTCCCATGATTATAGACCTACACGAACATGCGATCATCGTGCCTGCTGACATCGCAATCTGGGGGACGATTGCTCTGACGTCATTACCAAACATTGATCGGAGATAATCTGCGAGTGACTCTGCGGCTGCAATACTGCAACCAGGAGTATGCAAAAAAAGGTCAAGACCTTTTTCTCGGTCCATTTGATGAATCGCCATCATAAAACCGTTCTTATCTTCATCTTTTATCTCTAAGCCAAATATAGGAGGCTTGGATAAAAAACCTGAATAATAAGCTATAACATTTCGTTTGGTGTATTGATTTAAGCGCTTTAAGTATTTCTTTCTGACACTATCAAACGCCGATTGGCCACGTTTGTTTCCAAGCTCCACTTGCCTGCTTACTCCTGTCAGAACCTGATTCCAATTTGGCATGGTCATCCGATATATAAGTGTAGACAAGTCGTGTTGGCATATAGCCGTAATTTGACGGTATTTGGAAGAATGGACTTCTGTCACTGACGGCCACGAGGCCGCGAGACACTAATTCACGGTACATTTGTGAAGCGGTCATTTGCGTGTTCCCAGTCATCTCTATCTCCCACTCGTTACTAGATTCATAATAGCCTCCAACTAAAAAAATTTCAATTAAAACATAATGACCAAATGCTTGACCGGTCAAGCATTTGGTCATTATTGACGTTATGAACAAGCTAACCTCAGAAAAGCGAGCCCAAATCCTGCACCTGCTGTGCGAGGGTAACTCCATCCGCGCCGTCACGCGGCTGACGGGCGCAAGCAAGAACACCGTCAACAAATTGCTGATTGACGCAGGAAAGGCGTGCGCCGCGTTTCACGATGCAAATGTCGTTGGCGTGAAAGCCAGCAAAGTGCAGGTTGATGAAATCTGGTCATTCACCTACGCCAAAGCCAAGAACGTCGCGACTGCGAAGGCCGCGCCGGACGATGCTGGCGACACTTGGACGTGGACGGCAATCGACGCTGACACCAAGCTGATTGTCTCTTACCTCGTTGGCGGGCGCGATGGTGAATATGCGATGGCCTTCATGGACGATCTGCGGAGCCGCCTTGCCAATCGCGTTCAATTAACCAGTGACGGCCACCGGGCTTACCTAGAGGCCGTGGAAGGCGCTTTTGGCGGCGATGTGGATTACGCTCAACTCGTGAAGATTTACGGCGCCGCGCCTGAGAACATGAAGGGCCGCTATAGCCCGGCTGAATGCACCGGCATCCGCAAGACCAAGATCGAAGGCAACCCCGATCCTAAGCACGTTTCAACCAGCTTCGCCGAACGCCAGAACCTCACCATGCGGATGCACATGCGCCGATTTACCCGGCTGACAAACGGCTTCAGCAAGAAAGTGGAAAACCACGGTTACGCTGTCGCGCTTCATTTCATGTATTACAACTTCGTCCGCATACATCAGAAGTTGCGGATGACTCCGGCGATGGCGGCTGGCATCACAGATCGGCTCTGGGAAATTTCAGACATTGCTGCACTGGTTGAGTTTGCCGAAGGCCAGCCGAAAATGCGCGGGCCGTACAAGAAGCGAGTTGTCTGATGCCCCTCTATACCTACGTGACCGTATACAAGGGCGCGAGCTACACGGTTCAAGCTCGGCGAAGCAATCCTTGGGGGTTCGCAGACTGGCTAGAGGCTCTGCCGGGGCCCCTGCGCAAGCAGGTGCGGAGGCCGTTCAGCGGCTTTGAGCCGATCCCAAATCGACAGAAGGCGTGGAAGAAACAAGAGACGGTCGACGGGGATGAACTCATCGTCATTGCGATTGAGACGGCAGGCTAATTTCAAACTGACCCACTACCCGATTTCTGCGTTGGTTGACGATATGCGCCGTGAGTTTAAACTGGATGACCTGACTGCGATTAGCGCAGGCATACCCGGTAGCATTTCGCCAGCGACCGGCCTTGTCCGCAACGCCAACTCCACATGGATGAACGGCCGACCATTCCAGCGCGATCTTGATGCGGCGCTCGGCATCAAGGTGCTTATCGAGAATGACGCGAATTGCCTGGCGCTGTCGGAGGCGGCGGACGGCGCAGGCGCGGAGTTTAACACCGTGTTCGCCGTAATAATCGGCACCGGCGTCGGCGGCGGGTTAATCGTGGGTGGCCAGCTCATCACGGGCCACAACGCGGTTGGCGGAGAGTGGGGACACAATCCCCTTCCCTAGCCGGATGAAAGCGAGCGCAATGCCTCGCCATGCTTCTGCGGCAAACGGGCCTGCATCGAAACCTGGCTCTCCGGCCCCGCGCTGGAGCGGGAGTTTGCTCAAACCGCAGGGCAAAAGCTTCGTGCGCAGGAAATCGTCAGTCTGGCCACCGCCGGTAATGCGGAGGCCGTCCAACTTTTAGATGCCTACACCCGGCGACTGGCGCGCGCGCTATCGACTGTCGTCAACATTGTCGACCCCGGCGTAATCGTCTTCGGCGGAGGACTGTCCAACGTGGACATGATCTTGAGCGGCGCCCGCGCGCATCTCAATGAATGGGTTTTTTCCGACGTGTGCGAGACAGAGTTCCGGCGCAGCCGCTGGGGCGACTCCTCCGGCGTGCGCGGCGCGGCGCGCCTTCTCATGAAGCCATAAACGCCATTGAAGCGCCAAGAAGCCGGTTAATCCTCGCAGTACAAGACAAAAAAGGAGCGCCATGAACGGTTTAGATATAATTACCTTTTACCACAATCCACAATCGAGAGCGGCGACCGTACGGTGGATGCTGGAAGAACTCGGCGCGCCGTTCAAAATGGAAGCACTCAACTTCCAAACAGGCGATCACAAAAAAGCAGACTATCTGGCTGTAAATCCTATGGGTAAAGTTCCCGCCATCATACACAAGGGCGTGGTCATTACTGAGACCGCCGCCATTTGCTGTTATCTTGCGGATGAATACCTCGGCGCAGGATTGGCTCCAGCCATAGGCGATGCGCAGCGCGGCACATATTTGCGCTGGATGTTTTTTGCTCCGGCATGCATGGAGCCTGCGGTTTGGGACAAGGCGCTGCAAAGAACACCTGGCAAACCAGGCATGATCGGCTACGGCGACTTTGACTCCGCCATGGACGTCGCCGCAGGGGCTGTCGCTGCAGGACCGTATATGCTTGGCGAGCGCTTTTCCGCCGCTGATGTCGTGTTTGGTTCGATGGTGTTGTGGGGCATGATGTTCAAACTTATTCCGGAGCGTCCAGAGTTTGCAGCCTATGCTGCGCGTTTGACGGCCCGCCCAGCGCATCAGCGGGCCCAGGCGGCGGACGCCGAACTAAGCGCTACTCTCGGCCTTTAGACCCGATTCAATAAATCGATTAATGCAATTAATCGGTTAAATAGGATGTAGATTACAAGTAAAGTGGTTTTTGCTCGGCTCCGCTTTATAGTGCATCCAGCGCTTTCAAGCGATAAAGCGCGTCGAGCGCCTCGCGCGGAGTCAGTTCGTCCGGGTTGATTGCAGCGACCGCGTCCGCTACCGGGTTGGGCCGCGTCTCGGGCGCGGCGGTTTTCGCAGCGGCGAACAGGGGCAACGCCTCGGCCGGGGCGTTGCGGCCTGCCCGGGCCTCCAACTCCGTCAAAAGAACACGAGCACGATCCACGACCGCTGTTGGAAGCCCGGCAAGTTTGGCGACCTGCACGCCGTAAGAACGGTCGGCGGCGCCGGGTTTCACCTGATGCAGAAACACGATGTCGTCTTTCCACTCCTTCACCGCCATGGTGGCATTGGCGGCGGCAGCCAACCGACCCGGGAGCGAGGTGAGTTCATGGTAATGCGTGGCGAACAATGCGCGGCAGCGGTTGACGTCATGCAGATATTCAAGGCAGCCCCACGCGATGGACAGGCCGTCGAACGTGGCCGTACCGCGACCAATTTCATCGAGGATAACCAGTGAGCGCTCCGTCGCCTGATGCAAAATCGCTGCCGTCTCCACCATCTCGACCATGAAGGTGGAGCGGCCGCGCGCCAGATCGTCCGAAGCGCCGACGCGGCTGAACAGCTTATCCAAGACGCCAATGTGCGCCGCCTTTGCGGGCACGAACGATCCCATCTGCGCGAGGATGGCGATGACGGCGTTCTGACGCAGGTACGTCGATTTACCAGCCATGTTTGGCCCGGTCAATATCCACAACCGGGCGTTCGCGCCGAGTTGACAATCGTTGCCGATGAACGCCGGGCCGCGAGCGCGCCGCAGCGCCTGCTCTACAACCGGGTGCCGTCCGCCCTCGATGTGAAATGCGCAGGAGGCGTCAACCAGGGGCCGCGCATAGCCCTGTTCCTCGGCGAGCGCGGCGAGCGCGCAAATGCAATCCAGTTCGCCCAACGCTTGCGCCAAGTCGCCGAGCTCCCGTTCCTCTGCCAAAATGGCGGAGGCTAGCGCTTCAAATACTTCCGCCTCTATAACAAGCGCCGTCTCGGCCGCGATTGCCATGCGCGCCTCGATCTGGGTAAGATCAGCCGTCGCGAACCGCATCGCATTCGACACGGTTTGCCGGTGCTGGAACAGCGCATCGTGTGGCGGCTGGCCAAGCGCGCGCGCGGCGCTGGTGGGCGTCTCTATGAAGTAGCCAAGTACGTTGTTATGGCGCACCTTCAGCGTTTTGACACCGGTTTGCTCAACATATTTCATTTGCAACCCTGCGATGACGCTGCGGCCGTCCTGGCTCAATCGCCGCGCTTCATCCAGATCGGCGCGGAAGCCTACGCGCACGCAACCGCCATCGCGCAGCAGGATCGGCAAATCGTCCGCAAGCGCCTCTCCAAGCGCTCGCGACGCGGCTCCACTCGCCGATGCAAGCCGCTGCTGAATGCTGGCGATTTCGCTCGGCGGCGCGTTATCTAAAAACTGCGTCGCAAGGGAAGCCAGCCCGCCATGAAGATCGCGCGCAGTCGTCAAGCCATCGCGCATGAGGCCAAGATCGCGCGGGCCGCCTCGGCCTAGCTTTAGCCGTGACAGGGCGCGGGCGATGTCCGGCGAGCGTTTGAGGGAGGTGCGAATTTGATCGCGCAACGCGCCACGTTCGACAAATGCAGCGACTGCATCGAGCCGGGCTGTGATGTGCGCTGGGTCAATCAGCGGGGCGGACAAGCGTTGCGCCAGTTCGCGCGTGCCTGCCGCCGTCAGCGTGCGGTCGACGGCCTCCAGCAGGCTTCCGCCCTTGGCGCCACTGGCCGAGCGTGTCATCTCCAAATTTGCCCGCGTCGCCGCATCGATGGACATGGTGGCGGCGGCTTCGGCCTTTTTTGGCGGGCGGATGGCGGGGATTTTGCCCATCTGCGTAATCTCGACGTATTTCAACAGCGCGCCCGCCGCCGCCAGTTCGCCCTTGCTAAACGTGCCAAAAGCATCCAGATGTCCGACGCCCAGCGCGGATTTCATCGCCGCCTCGCCTGCCATCGCGCTGAAATAGGCACGCGGCAACGGCGTTTGCGCAGTCTCGCCGAAGCCTGCCTGCGCGGCGGCTTTGCCCGTTTCGCCATCCTCGTCACTCAGCAGGATTTCGCTTGGGGCGAGGCGCGCGAATTCGCCGGGCGCGGATTGCTCCGCCCCGCTGCCAATGAGGAACTCGCCCGTGGAGATATCGAGCGAGGCGTGCGCGAAACCGACGCCCGGTTCGCAGTACGCAGCGGTGAGGAAGTTGCTCGCGCGCACATCCAGTAACCCGTCCTCGGTAATGGTGCCGGGCGTCACCAGCCGCACGACGCCGCGCTGTACGACGGACTTGCCTCCGCGCTTCTTCGCCTCCGCCGGGTTTTCAAGCTGCTCGCAAACCGCCACGCGATGCCCTTGGGCAATGAGCTTGTGCAGATAATCCTCGGCTCGCACCACCGGCACGCCGCACATGGGGATATCCTCGCCCGAGTGTTTGCCTCGCTTTGTGAGGTGAATGTTAAGCGCGGCGCTTGCGATCTCCGCATCGGCGAAAAACAGCTCGAAAAAGTCGCCCATACGGTAGAACAGCAGGCAATCCGGATACTGGGATTTGATCTCCCAATACTGCGCCATCATCGGGGTCGCGTTCGCGGCAGAGGGAGATGCCACGATGATTTTCTCGGGTTTCATGCGCGCGAGTTTATCCGCGCGAATCGGCGCCTGCAAAGTATGAGGCGCCGTCATGCACGGTTATGAGCAATGTCTTCCATTGCCGTCCGCCTTTGGGTATAGTACGGATATGACGAAACTGCTCCAAAACGCCATCTAGGCCGTGCGCCGCTTACCGCCGAAGCGGCAGGATGAAATCGTCCGCGCCATCTGGGCCAAGTACGGGCTGTGAAACTTAGACACACCGTTCCGGCCAGCTTGGAGCTTGATGCGGTGCTAGAATACATCCAGCAAAGCTCGCCGCAAGGCGCGGCGAAAAGTTCAAACCCGCATTATCGATTTAACTGACCTGTTACTGTCTGACCCCTTTTTGGGTCAGCAAACGGATGACCCGCAAATCCGCCGGCTGGTGGCAAGGCCTTTTCCATACCTGATATTTTATGAACCAGCGGAAAATGAAATTATCATTCATTCCGTAAGGCACGCCTCACGGAGCGAGATGAACTAAGCGGCGGCGGGGTGTTAACGCTGCGTCCATTCGGAGACGTCCCACAGCTTGACGGTGTAGTCCCAGCTTCCCGAGAATACGGTCTTGCCATCAGGCAACAGCGCGACGGCCCTGACCGCGTCCTCATGCCCTTCAAGAGTTCGGATGAGGTTTCCCGTGCCCACCTCCCACAGCTTGACAGTTTTGTCCTCGTTTCCCGAAACGATAGTTTTGCCATCCTCCGACAGTGCGACGGCTGTGACCGCATTTCCGTGCCCTTCGAGGGGGCGGATGAGTTTGCCCGTTCCCGCGTCCCACAACTTGACAGTCTTGTCCGAGCTTCCCGAGACGACAGTTTTGGCATCCGTCGCCAGCACGACGGCATAGACTGTACTCCGATGCCCTTCGAGGGTGCGGATGAGCTTGCCCGTGCCCGCGTCCCACAGCTTGATGGTTTTGTCCTTGCTTCCCGAGACGACGGTTTTCCCATCCGCCGCCAGCGTGACGGCGTAGACCGTACGCCCATGCCCTTCGAGAGTGCGGATGAGTTTGCCCGTTCCCGCGTCCCACAACTTGACAGTCTTGTCCGAGCTTCCCGAGACGACGGTTTTGGCGTCCGCCGCTAGCGCGACGGCGTTGACCCCACCCGCATGCCCTTCCAAGATGCGGATGAGCTGTCTTTCCTTGTCCTCATATCCGCCCGCCGCCAGTGGATTGCCCGCCCCTGCCGTCGGCTTGCCAGTCTCCTTATCGCCAGATAAATAATCCTCAGCTTTGCTTTTACCCAACTTTAGCCGCAGCGCCGAAAAGCGCGCTCGCACCTCTCTGAAAAAGGACCTCGGCCAACCCCGTGCTCAAAATACTGAAGCTTGGCTTGAGAACTACATTCTCAAGTTTAATGATCGCCCGCTTGGCGCTACCGACCTTGCTTAAAACCTCGTCGAGCAAACGCTTGGCGTCTAATTCAAATGCCTGGCGTTCCTCGCGATCTTCGATGACCGTCTTTTCCATACTTTCGACTCGGCCCATGAGCCGCTCAAGATGCTCCTGGGGGATAATTCCGCGCCCATCCCGAGCGGCGGCGTCCAAACCTCCGTCAATACTGTCAGTAAGGCGGGTCGCAGCGACGTAAAGGCGGTGCTCGTGGCCCTCGTTCACTTCAAGAGCAGCTCGCAAGGCCCGGCCCTGAATGACGACCGCCCGCCATGTAACCGGATCATGCGTCGGTCTCGCCGCAGCGAACCGAGCTTTCAGCGCGTTGAGCGGCTCGTCCCAGCTCTCGTCCCAGTGGTTTCTTGGCTCGCTTTCTACTTCTAAAATATGATTAAAAAGGTCGTCAAACTTTTGGAAGCTTGCCTCATCGAATAGCATTCGGGGAACTGTTCACATCAAGACATTTAGTTTAGGTATGCTAATACATACAGAAATGATCACGCCAGCGTGAAATCAAGATATCGCAAAAAATCTCATGACTAGGGCGGGAAAGCGAAGGCGGAGGTTCATGCACCGCTTGTGCAGCTATGTGCGCGCAAGTAATGTCACCGTCTCATTATTCTTGCATTTCAATAGAAATTGAATACCGATGTCCAAGATCATTCGCGATTCAGCGACGCCGCCCTCGAAGCCGACCAAAGACGCCGCGCCGAAAAAGCCCGGCGTCACCCGCTCCGCCGCCGCGCAGTTCACCCGGCAGGAGGCGCTGCAGTTCCATGCGCAGGGGCGCCCCGGCAAGCTCGAAATAGTGCCGACGAAGCCGATGGCGACGCAGCGCGATTTGAGCCTTGCCTATTCGCCGGGCGTCGCCGTGCCGGTGGAGGCCATCGCCGAGAACCCGAGCCTTGCCTATGATTACACCTGCAAGGGAAACCTCGTCGCCGTCATTTCCAACGGCACGGCGATCCTGGGGCTGGGCAATCTGGGCGCGCTCGCCTCGAAGCCGGTGATGGAGGGCAAGGCGGTGCTGTTCAAACGCTTCGCCGACATCGATTCCATCGACCTCGAAATCGACACGGAAGACCCGGAGAAATTCATCAACGCGGTGCGCTATCTCGGCCCCTCATTTGGCGGCATCAACCTTGAGGATATCAAGTCGCCGGAGTGCTTCGTCATCGAGACCCGCCTGCGCGAGCTTATGAACATCCCCGTTTTCCACGACGACCAGCACGGCACGGCGATCATTGTCGCGGCTGGCCTGATGAACGCGCTCGAACTCACCGGCCGCGACTGGCGCGACGTCAAACTCGTGTGCAACGGCGCCGGAGCGGCGGCGCTCGCCTGCCTCGATCTGCTAGTCAAAATGGGGCTACGCAAGGAGAATATTTTCGTCAACGACATCATCGGCGTGCTCTATGAGGGCCGCAACGAACTGATGGACGAGTATAAGGTGAAATACGCGCGCAAGACCAAGGCGCGTCAGCTCTCGGAGATCATCGAGGGCGCGGACGTGTTTCTGGGGCTGTCGGCGGCCGGCGCGCTGCCAAAAACCTGCGTCGCCAAAATGGCGCCGCGCCCGATCATCTTCGCCATGGCCAACCCCGATCCGGAAATCACGCCGGAGGAGGTACATGAGGTGCGCGATGACGCTATCGTCGCGACCGGCCGCTCGGACTATCCGAACCAGGTCAACAATGTGCTGGGCTTCCCCTACATTTTTCGCGGCGCGCTCGACGTGGAGGCGACCACCATCAACGATGCGATGAAGATCGCCGCCGCCAACGCCATCGCGGAGCTTGCCCGCGCCGATGTGCCGGATAAAGTCGCCGCCGCCTATCAGGGCAGGCGCTTGCGGTATGGACCCGACTATATCATCCCTGCCCCATTCGATCCGCGCCTTATCAGCGCTATCCCCTCAGCCGTCGCGCAGGCGGCGATGGATTCAGGCGTCGCGAGGCGGCCAATTGTCGATATGGACGCTTATAAAATGCGCCTCTCTGCCCGACTCGATCCGGTCGCGGGCTTCCTGAACACGATATTCGAGAGCCTACGCTCGAACCCCAAGCGCGTCGTTTTTGCAGAAGGTGAGGAGGAGCTGGTGGTTCGCGCGGCCAACGCCTTTTACAACGCGCAACTCGGTTTCCCGGTGCTCATCGGGCGCGAGGACAAAGTGAAAGAGGCGTGCATCAGCGCCGGCGTGAGCAACCGCGATGCGTTCGAGATTCACAACGCGCGTCTGTCCGAGCGCAACGCCGAATATGCCGAGTTTCTCTACACGCGCCTGCAGCGCAAGGGCTATCTGCTGCGCGACTGCCAGCGCATGGTCAATAATGACCGCAACATTTTCGGCGCCTGTATGGTGGCGCTCGGTCACGCCGACGCTATGGTGACAGGCGTCACCCGCAACTGGTCAACAATTTACTCCGACATCAGGCAAGTGCTTGACCCCAAGCCTGGGCGGCGCGTGATTGGCGTCTCGCTGATCCTGTCGAAGGGGCGCGCGGTGCTCGTCGCCGACACCTCCGTCCATGATATGCCGAACGCTGAGGAACTGGCCGACATCGCAGTCGAAGCGGCGGAGGTCGCTGAAAAGCTCGGCCTCACGCCCCGGGTCGCCATGCTCGCCTATTCCACTTTCGGGCACCCGAAAGGCGAGCGCTCCGATCAGGTGCGCGAGGCCGTCGCCATCCTCAATAGCCGCCGCGTCGATTTCGAATATGACGGCGAGATGGGCGCGGACGTGGCGCTCAACAAAAAATCGATGGCGCTGTATCCGTTCTGCCGCCTGTCCGACACGGCGAATGTGCTCATCATGCCCGCATTCCATTCCGCCAGCATTTCGACCAAGATGCTGCAGGAACTGGGCGGCGGCACCGTCATCGGCCCGCTGCTGTTCGGCTTATCGAAGCCGGTGCAAATTGCCCAGCTTGGCGCTGGCGACAGCGACTTGGTGAATATGGCTGCCCTCGCCGCGTTTAACATCTGAGGGTTTAATCCTCGAACGGGTCTTGGACGAGGATGGTGTCTTCCCGCTTCGGCGAGGTGGACAGCATAGCGACGGGCGCCTCAATCAACTCCTCAAGCCGCTTCACGTATTTGATAGCCTGAGCGGGCAAGTCCGCCCAACTCCGCGCGCCTTCGGTCGACTCGTGCCAGCCTTTCACCACCTCGTAGATCGGCTCGACACGGGATTGGGCACCTTGGGCGGCGGGGAGGTGGTCGATTTCCTTGCCGTCCAGCCGGTAGGCTACGCAGATTTTGAGTTCGTCGAAGCCGTCGAGCACATCGAGCTTGGTGAGCGCGATGCCGTCGATGCCGCCGGTTTTGATGGTCTGGCGCACGAGGGCCGCGTCGAACCAGCCGCAGCGGCGCGGGCGCCCGGTTACGGTACCGAACTCGTGGCCGCGCGTACCGAGGCGCTGGCCGGTTTCGTTGCTCTGCTCTGTTGGGAATGGCCCGGCGCCGACGCGCGTCGTATACGCTTTGGTGATGCCGAGCACGTAGCTCACCGACCGCGGCCCGAGGCCTGAGCCGGTCGCCGCTTGCCCCGCCACTGTGTTGGACGATGTGACGAATGGGTAGGTGCCGTGGTCGATGTCAAGCATCGCCCCTTGCGCGCCCTCGAACAGGATGCGTTTGCCCTCGCGCCGCAGCCGGTCGAGCAACTGCCACACCGTGTCGATATATGGCAGCACCGCCTGGCGCACCTCCACAAGTTCGGCGTAGAGGTTATCGAGCGCCACTTCCGGCTCGCCGAGGCCCCGCCGCAATGCGTTGTGATGCGTCAGAATGCGCTCAAGCTTCGGTTTCAGCGTGTTCAGGTTCTGCAAATCCATGACGCGGATGGCGCGCCGACCGACCTTGTCCTCATACGCCGGGCCAATGCCGCGCTTCGTCGTGCCGATCGCGCCCGCGCCCGCCGCCGCCTCGCGCATAGCGTCAAGCTCGCGATGGAGCGGCAGAATCAGCGTGGCGTTCTCGGCGATGCGCAGGTTTTCGGGTGAGATGGCGACGCCCTTGCCCTGCAAATCCGCGATTTCCTTGGCCAGATGCCACGGGTCTATAACCACGCCGTTGCCGATCACCGAAAGCTTGCCTGGCCGCACCACGCCTGACGGCAGCAGCGACAGCTTGTAGGTTACGCCGTCGATAACCAGCGTATGCCCGGCGTTGTGCCCGCCTTGGAAGCGCACGATGACGTCCGCCCGCTCCGACAACCAGTCGACGATCTTGCCTTTACCCTCGTCGCCCCATTGCGAGCCGACTACCGCCACATTCGCCATGCGCTTCCCCGTTTCTTGTGTTGCGGCCAAGCGTAGCGCGATTGGCGCAGCCTTGTCACGGGGATTGGAGCTGACTCATCGCTCGTTTTATTATATCCTTGGATATAGAACGTATAGTGAACTTAGTCGACTGTAAAGCCCTTCGATAAATATGTGCGTCTAACGGAAGCGCACCAATCTCGCCGCCTTTTAGTCATCGCTTAAATACGGCAATCCACCATCGCAAATAACTTGAGGGCGGGTCGAGCCCGGCCATGACATTGTCGATGGCGGCGGTTAGCCCTCGATTTTGGCGAAGTCAGCGACGGCGAGGGTGGCGGCGCGGATTTGGGCTAGCAGCTTGAGGCGGTTTTCGCGTAGGGGCGCTTCAGGCGCGTTCACGGTGACGCGCTCGAAAAAGGCGTCCACCGGCGCGCGGAGCTTGGCGAGGGCGGCCATGGCGGCCCCGAAATCTGGCTCGGTTTTGGCGGCGCCCTGCTTCGCCGCCGGTTTAACGAAGGCAGGTTTGGCTTTGCCCTTCGCCGGTTTTGCGGTCGCGGATTTATCCGGGTGCGCGGGCTCGGCGAGCGCGGCGCGGATTTCGGCGGAAGCCTGCGCGACGGCCTTGGCGAGCGCCTTTTCCTCCGGCTCCTTCAGCAGCGCGGGCGAAGGCTCGCCGTCGAACGTGCGCCCGTCCTTCTTTTCCTCGATGCGCAGGATGTTGGCGGCGCGCTTTACGCCAGCGAGCAGGTTCGCGCCGTCGTCGGTTTCGAGGAACCGCCCCAGCGCCTCCACCCGCCGTACGATCATGAGCAGGTCGTCCTGTCCGGGGAGCGCAAACACCGCGTCTATTAGGTCGTGCCGGGCACCCTGATCGCGGAGGTAAACTTTGAGGCGATCAGCAAAAAAAACCAGTAAATCACATCTTGTGTCACGCAGGTTGATAATCTTCCAACTCTGCTTCTCTAGCTCATCGCGTTTATCGATTGCAATCTTCCCTTCGTGCTTAAGCAATTGCACGAAAAGAATGTTTTCGGGATCGTCAGGTTTGATCTTCTTATTGAAGATCCATATATCCTGTTCTTCTGCAAACGAAATATCCTCCAGAGGCCAGTGAATCTCATCCGCCTCCTCGTCGTAATAGTAAGAGAAATCTTCCATAAAATCGGGTATTCTAAATATGCCTTCTTGGTTTCTTACAAGAAGCCGGTTAATAAGATGAATTCGGCGGTAAATTTTCGGATAATGCCCAGTTATCAAGCTTGTAAGCGGTAATCTAATTCCTGCATCGAGAATGACGCGGATCATGCCGAGGGCGGCGCGGCGCAGGGCGTAGGGGTCTTTCGAGCCGGTCGGCTTTTCGTCGATGGCCCAGAAGCCGGTGAGAATATCGAGCTTGTCGGCGAGCGCGACGGCAATGGAGACCGGGTTTGACGGCGCGCTGTCGCCCTGCCCCTGCGGCTTGTAGTGTTCGGCGATGGCGTCGGCGACGCTCGCATCTTCGCCCGCCGCCAGAGCAAGATAGCGCCCGATCACGCCCTGTAATTCGGGGAACTCGCCAACCGTTTCCGACACCAGATCGGCCTTGCACAGCTCCGCCGCGCGCGCTGCCATGTCCGGATCGGCGCTAACCAGCGGCGCCAGTTCGCGCGCCAGTTTCGCGATTCGTTCGACGCGTTCCCCTTGCGTGCCCAGCTTTTCGTGGAACGTGATCTCGTTCAGCTTGGGCCGCATCGCTTCAAGGCCGCGCCGCTTGTCGTTCTCCCAGAAAAATTTCGCGTCCGACAAACGCGCGCGGATAACCCGTTCGTTGCCCGCGATGATGGCCTTGCCGCCGTCCTGCGCCTCCAGATTGGAGACGAGAATGAAGCGGTTGGCGAGCGCTCCGTCGGCGCGGCGCAGCGAGAAGCATTTCTGGTGCGATTTCATCGCCGTCATCAGCGCCTCGGGCGGCACGTCCAGAAATTCCTCGTCGAATCGCCCGGCAAGCGCGACCGGCCACTCGGCCAACCCGGCGTTTTCCTCCAGCAGCGCCTGATCTTCGACCAGCGTCAGGCTTTCGTGAGCGGCGATTTCGCGTGCTTGGGCGAGGATGCGCTGCAACCGCTCATCGCGCGCAAGGATGACTTTGTGCTTGGCGAGGCCCCGCTGATAGTCGCCAAAGTCTTTGGGCGCTATTTCGCCGGGGCTGAGAAAGCGGTGCCCGAGCGTCCAGCCGCCGGATTTGACGCCGTCCACCTCGAACTCGACCGGTTTGGCGTCGATGACGCACAGGATGGAGTGCAGCGGGCGTACCCAGCGCAGCCGCCCGGCACCCCAGCGCATGGATTTCGGCCAGGGGAATTTTCGGATCACATCCGCCACCACTCGCGCCACGATCTCACCCGACGCAGCGCCCGGCCGCTCGATCACGGCGACGTAAAACTCGCCCTTAGCGTCCGACTGCTTCTGCGCCTCGCCGATGCTGGCCAAACCCGCGCTTTTGAGAAAGCCCCGCAAAGCCTGCTCCGGCGCGCCGACACGCGGCCCCTTTTTTTCTTCGCGCACATCCGCCGATTTAACGGGCAGCCCCTCAATGTGAAGCGTCAGCCTACGCGGACCCGAATGCGCCTCGGCGCGGTCGAACGCCAGGCCGCCATCGCGCAAGCCCTCGCCGACAAGCCGCGCCAAATCATCAGCCGCCCGAGCCTGCATCCGCGCGGGGATTTCTTCGGAGAAAAGTTCGAGAAGGAGGTCTGCCATGTTTTCGGTTCTTTGTAGGCTCAAAGTGCGCAAGTTGACAGGCTGCGAAAACCTGTAGTTCCCCGCTAACGCAGCCACGGCTTAAAATCCAGCGCGAACATCCGTAATATAGAACTTTCCGGCGCCCTGCGCCGCCGCCGTTTCACCTTGATTGGAGAGCAATTGCGACGAGGGCGTTTTTCACCGTATAACGCCAAAGTATTTACAACAAAAAGAGAGCAACCATGACCATCCGCGCTGTACTCATCTCCGCCATGATTTTCGCCGCAGCCTGCCCAGCCTGGGCGAAAGACCCGGAAGCCGCCAAGGCCGAGGCCCCCGTTCTCGCCGCCAATCAATATGCCGCCGAGCCCGACGCCGTGAAAGCGTGCGCCGCCGATCCTGTCGTATGGGTCAACCTCAACAAAAAGTCCAAAGCCTTCCACGCCAAGGGCGGCGAGTTTTACGGCAAGACTAAAAAGGGCGCATACATGTGCGAGAAAGAGGGCGTGAAGGCTGGGTTCCATCTCGCGGGCGCTGGCAAGAAGAAGTAATGCGCTAAAACCTATGGGGCGACCTATCTTGGAAGGTCGCGCAGGGCGCTTGACGAATAAATGCTGGCTTTTCGCTATCATTGAAAACGTTAAGCGCTCGCGTTAAACTTGCGCAACGAGAGGTAAGCCATGAACCACATCGCCCGCCCGCCCAAAACCACGCAAGCTGCCGAGGGCTTTCCGCGCCGCCCGTTCACCACGGACGACCTGCGCCGCATGGTCGAGGTCGGCATTATCGGGCGTGACGAACGCATTGAACTCATCGGCGGGGAGTTGAAACCTATGGCTGCCAAAGGCGCGCGGCATGAGATGCTAAAAATTGCCCTGAATCAATTCTGGGCGAAACGCACTCCGGATAACTACCGGTTAGCGCCGGAAACGGGGCTGTATCTAGCGAACGACACCTATGTGGAGCCGGACTTCATTTTCTATCCCCGCGAAGTGCGTTGGGCGGATTTGCGCGGCCATAATATTTCGCTGCTGGTCGAGGTGGCGGAGACAAGCCTTGCCTATGATCGTGGTCTTAAGGCCAGCATTTACGCTCGATTCGGCGTGCGCGAGATGTGGGTGATCGATGCGGGCAAACTCCTTACGCACATCCATCGCGATCCTGTGGACGGTGAATATAAAACCATCCCCGAAGCGGACAAGAACGCGCTTTTAACGCCGCTGGGCTTGCCAGAACTCGGCGTCAGACTTGGGGAACTGGAACTGTTTTAAAGGCCGCACCACGCCCGCGCGATTTCGGCGTACATCGCTGACGCCTGCTCGATGCGGGCGATACTGGCCCATTCGTCCGTTTGGTGGGCGAGTTCGGGGTCGCCGGGGCCGAAGATGAGCGTCGGCGGACTGCCCATCGCGGGTTTCAGCGCGGCGGCGTCGGTGAAATAGGGCGCGACGGCGGTCGCCGGGCGTTCGCCAAGCGTGCGGGCGCAAATGTCAAAAACGCTCTGCACCCACAGGTCGGTTGGGTCGCTCCACACCGGCGCGGCGGATGACAGCTTCACGAACTCCACCTCGCCGCCGCCGGTTTCATTCAGCGCTGCAAGCACTGCGTCCTCATCCATGCCCTGCACCATGCGGATGTCGAGGCCGATTTTCGCCTCATCCGGCACGGAGTTCACGTTCATGCCGCCGCGCAACCAGCCGACGCTCAAGCTCGGCTCGCCGCCCGAGTTGTGGAAATTGCCGGGGAATTTGAAACCCTCAAGCCGCGTCACGACGCGCGCGGCCTTGTAAACCGCGTTGTCGCCCATATAAGCCATCGAGCCATGCGCGGTGACCCCTAGCGCGCGGCCTTCAACCCACAGCACGCCCTTGTGGCCGACGAGCGGCTGGTTGCTTGTCGGCTCGGCGACGATCATCGCGCCGACCTGCGGCAATGCGCCGGGCGTGCGCGCCATTAAGTTCGCGCCCTCGCAGCCGCGCTCCTCGCCCGCCGAGATGACGAGCACGAGGCCGGGCGAGCGCGCCAGATGCGGCGCGAGATCGACCGCCGCCTTGATGAACGCCGCAACGCCGCCCTTCATGTCCGTCGCGCCGCGCCCATAAATGCGGTCGCCGTCCACGTCAGCGGCGAACGGCTCCACCGTCCATGGTTTCGCGCCGAGCGGCACCACGTCGGTATGGCCGGAGAAGCACAGCGGGAGTTTATCCCCCGAGCCGCCAATGCGCGCGATCAGGTTCGCCCGGTTCTCGCCCATCGGCACATAGCGGCACTCGAACCCCGCGCCTTCCAGGATGCGCCCGAGAAACTCCGCGCACGGCTGCTCATCGCCCGGCGGGTTGATGGTGCGGAAGCGGATGAGGTCGCGGGTAAGGGCGATTGGCTCTAGCATGAAAAGGATAATTACGCGTGCTTTTACCTATTATTGACCTAAGTAGTTGGCCTAGACAATGTATTCTCTTCGGCATACCGCGAGTTGCTCTAAAGCATGAGTGTCGGCATCTCTGCGAGAATGCTTTCCCTTGCCCTCCAGTAGCGGCCACTGGTTGAATTTTATAAAGCTGTGTAATTTCTCGCGGACAACTGACATTGTTGGAAGCCTGCCCTGATCCAGTTGTTACTCAACGTAAGTTAACCACATTTCGGTCGCCCTGTTTTTGCGCTCAGATTCGCCAATGGCTAAATAATTGTTGCCAGTCACTACGTCTCGTTGAGTCGGCCCACGTTTTCCGGCATAATAGGTTAGGCCAAGGTTCTCTTTTTCTGCGCTGCATCGCTCTAAGACAAGCTAAGGGGCCGTTTTATTTGCAGACGCCCATAACAGTTTGTTTTCCATTTCCATAAAGAAATTGCGAGCAGTCTGACTGCTTCCGTCGTAGTCGGAACATAAAGTGCAGAGACGAAGAGCTTCACGATAGGAGTTACGGATTGAGGTGCGAATTTCTCGGGCTATTTCGCGAAATTCGTCAAGCACGTCCGGCTCGCCTTGGTTCTTCAGGCGCTCTTTGTCGATGTAAAAGCCCTTTGTCAGAATCTGGAATAGCTTGTCCGTCGCCCAGACGCGGAACATAGTTCCTTGGACTGAACCTACGCGATAGCCGACTGAAATAAGCGCATTGAGATCACAGTGCTCGATATCTCGCTCAACGAGTCGGCTGCCTTCTTGTCGAACCTGCCGGAATTTCCGGCTAGTTGCCACCTCGTCAAGTTCGTTTTCACGATAAATGTTTCCCAGATGCTCGCCAATAGTTCGACGGTCTACTCCAAACATTTCGGCCATTTGGGCCTGCGATGCCCAGAAGGTATTTCCCTCATAGCGAAGATCGGTCCTGATACCCTTGTCGGTAAAATAAACAAGAAAACGATGACCGCTATCATCCTCGACAAGAGGCACAAGCTCGACAATTGATGCCTCACCCATTTCCTTAACATCCGTTTGTGCGAAGCGCTCTAAAGTTTCTCCAAGGAACATATCACTTTTATGCTGTTTCTCATACTTCCGTTTCGTCACTGATTAATGCCTTATGGGTTAGGTAACCTTCAACACGGTGCAACAGATAATTAACACGCGCACCTTCTTTTCCGCCTGTTATCGATAGCACATTTCACAAAGGTACGGATTAAGATGCTTCACTTATAAGTGATAAATTTTACTCTCCAACAGAACCTTGGCATCTTCCAAGCTATTTATACGAACACGTAATATTACCACTAATACGCTAATTCCTGAGATTTCCTTCAATATTGCAACTCCTGCAAACCACGGAAGTGGTCGAGCGCCTCGGGGTTCGCCAGCGCCTCCTTGTTTTTCACCTCACGGCCGGAGATGATGTCGCGCACGGCGATCTCGGTGATCTTGCCGGATTTGGTGCGCGGGATGTCGGGCACCTGCACGATGACGGCGGGCACGTGGCGCGGCGAGGCGCCCTCGCGGATGCGGCGCTTGATGCTGGCACGCATCTCCTCATCCAGCGTCAGCCCATCGCGCAGCACCACGAACAGCACCACGCGCACATCGCTATCCCAATCCTGGCCGATGACAATGGACTCTTTCACCTCCTGCAACTGCTCCACCTGCCGGTAAATTTCAGCCGTGCCGATGCGCACGCCGCCGGGGTTCAGCGTGGCGTCCGAGCGGCCATGGATGACGATGCCGCCATGCTCCGTCCATTCGGCGAAATCGCCCTGGTGCCAGATGTTGTCGAAGCGCTCGAAATAGGCGCCGCGATATTTCATGCCGTCCGGGTCGTTCCAGAAGCCGATGGGCATGGCGGGGAACGGCGCGGTGCACACCAGTTCGCCCTTGCCGAAGGCGACAGGCTCGCCCGCCTCGTTCACCACGTTCACCGCCATACCAAGGCCCGGCCCTTGAATTTCGCCGCGCCATACCGGCAACAGCGGATTGCCGATGACGAAGCACGAGCAGATGTCGGTGCCGCCGGAAACCGAGGCGAGATGCACGTCGGGCTTGATGTTCTCATAAACGTAGTCGAACGACTCAGGAACGAGCGGGGAACCTGTAGAGGCAATCATGCGCACGCTTGCGAGGTTGTGGCTGTCGCGCGGCCGCAGCCCCTGCTTTTTCAGCGCGTCGATATACTTGGCGGACGTGCCGAAATGGGTCATGCGTTCCGCATCGGCGTAGTCGAACAGGATGTTGGCGTCCGGGTGCGTCGGCGAGCCGTCATAAAGCATGATCGTCGCGCCTGAGGCCAAGCCGGAGACCAGCCAGTTCCACATCATCCACCCGCAGGTGGAGAAATAGAATAGCTTGTCTCCCGACCGCATATCACAGTGCAACTGATGCTCCTTCAGGTGCTGGAGCAGGATGCCGCCCGCCGAATGCACGATGCATTTGGGGACCCCCGTCGTGCCCGATGAGTAGAGGATGTATAGCGGGTGCGAAAACGGCAGCCGCGCGAACGCGATCTCCGCAGGCGCGGGCGTAGCCGCAGCAGCGTCCCATGTCACCCCGCCAGACAACTTCGCAGCGAGCGCATCGGCCTTGCCGATATATGGAATGACGATGGTGGCTAGCACGCTCGGCAAGCCGCGCAAAATCGCCTCGGCTTTCTCACCAACGCGGATGGTTTTACCCGCGTAGTAATAGCCATCGCAGACAATGAAAACCTTCGGCTCGATCTGGCCGAAACGGTCAAGCACGCCCTGCACACCGAAATCCGGCGAGCATGACGACCACACCGCGCCAATAGATGCCGCCGCCAGCATTACCGCCACCGCTTGTGGCATGTTTGGAACCAGCGCCGCCACCCGGTCGCCAGCCTCGACGCCAGAGTTCACGAGAAACTGCCGTATTGCTGCAACCTGGGCGTAAAGTTCAGAATGGGACAACTTTTTTTTGACTTTGTCTTCACCCCAGAAAATAATCGCGGGTAAGTCATCGCGTCGCCTTAGCAGATTTTCAGCAAAATTCAATGAAGCGTTGGGGAAGAAGGCAGATCCAGGCATCAATTTTGCATTTTGAATGAACGGCTCCGAGCCTTTGTCTCCGATAACATTGCAGAAGTCCCAAAGCCCCGACCAGAAACTGTCTGCGTTCTCCAGAGAGAAACGATGCAAAGCTTCCGTTACCTGCGCGCCGCTCCCCGAAAACCCAAACTTTTGCGCGAACCTTGCGACATTCGTGCTCTCAGGATGCGGCGGTTTCCACAGTGGTTTTGTCACGGATGCACCTTTCCTCTTCGCACGCAATCGCCGTCCGCGATATTCATTATGCATCCCGCCAGGTTGCCGCTATAACCGGATCGAAGAAATATTTATCTGCGGTTCGCCGCAACAGTTTCAGTCAAAACTAACCCAATCATAACAGACAGGCATGCGTTCAAAACCTCTTATCAAAAAGTTTTTTGCCGCCACCGCAGGCATTCTGCTTCTCATTTTCGCAGCCATAGCGCTGGCGCCGTTTTATGTGGACGGCTCCTTGCTTCGGAACACCCTTGCGGCGCGTCTTAGCCAGTTTAGCGGTGGCGACGTAAAGATCAAAGGCCGCGTCAGGCTAGAGAGTTTTTTAACGCTCGCCATCCAGGCTGAGGATGTCGAGGTCGTCAACGTCAAAAATCTGGGTCCGATCGGCGGCATTCACGCCGGCAAGGTTACGGCTGGAGTTGGTTGGGGCGATCTGATAGCCGGGCGGCGCCGCTTCGACGAACTTGCTATCGACGGGGCAAAGATAACGCTGATGCCCGATGCCGAGGCTACGAAGCCTGATTATACCCAGAGCTTCTTACAAAGTATGGCGGCGTTAGAATCCAATCCATTTGAAACGATCCGCTTCACGAATGGATCGGTTTACAGCGATGCGACGCTTACTCCTTTAAAGATTTCAAGAGTGCGCTTCTCCCGCTCTGGAAATGGGCGGCGTCTTTCCGCAAGGGGCAACATCGTCTGGAAGGATCAGGCCATGTATTTCCGTGCGAGACGTGGGCGTAAGACCCAAGGCGCCGAAGGCTTGGTAACGCCGCTAAATCTGGAAATCTCAGGCCTTGCCATGAACCTCAATTTTACGGGTTCTCTCGGTTTGTCCCCTGAGGTTGCATTGAAAGGCGACCTTGAATTCACCACGCCTGAGGCGAGCGCGCTTCCATCCTGGCTTAACCTGGGCTGGACATTGCCGGAGACTGTTTCCGCCGTTACAGTGGCTGGCTGGCTGCGATGGTCTGGCGGCTTAGCGTTGCTGGAGGATGCCAACATGTCCATCAATGGGAATGACGCTGACGGGTCGATTTCGCTGAGAACCCGCGAAGCCTGTCCCATCGTTGAGGGTGACCTTGCGTTCCGGTCTCTCGATCTGTCCGATTTCATAACGCCGGAGGCTGTGAAGGCGCCAGTCCAGGCCTGTTTAAAGGCCGATGTGCGTATCTCCGCAGACAAACTTACGGCGGGAAGTGTCCGGGCAGGGCCAACGGCTGCGGCTGTTAACGTGCATAACGGTAAAATTACCGCGAACATTGCGGAGCTAGAAGTGTTCGGCGGTGTTTTGCGCGGAAATTTGGAAGCTGATTTCTCGGGCCACACGCCGGTGTGGACAGTGCGCGCCACGGGTCAGGAGCTAGATGTCAGCCGCATCACGGATTCAGCGCATATGGGCGTTTGGCTTCAGGGTGCGGCGAACGCGAATATAGAACTGCGCGCCCAAGGTTTGACGGTCATGGACGCGATGAAATCGATAAACGGCCAAGCCAAGATTAATTTCGCATCCGGCGGATCGCTGGGTTCGGAGACAGTCGAACGGCTTTCAACGATAACGAATGGCTCCCCAGCGTTAGCAGAAATCGTGCCCTCCCGATTTTTGCGGTTAAGAGGAGAGTTCGGCGCGGTCGATGGTATGGTTGCGGCGCGCTTGCTTGAAATGAACGGGGATGGATCGAGCCTTGCTGGCAAAGGCAACACCGATATGTCAAACGGCACCATTGATATGCATTTCGATATTCGTTCAGCTTTTGCGAATGCTTCTAACGGCGGCGCTTCACCCTCTATTATTGCATCGCCTGCGCCAGGTAACTTCTCTCAGGTCCTCAGGGTGCAAGGTACATGGGCTAATCCGGAAATCGAGATTAACGGAAAGCCCATCGCACTCAACAAGACCAATGGCGTTGCGCCCTTTTAATTTTGCTAAATCGCTTTTTACCTAATCGCTAAGGAAAGCTCATGCAAACCCCAAATTTGCTCCACCTCGCAAATATCGCCATTGTAATCACGACGCTGTTTACCGCCATGCTACCGGGATCAGCGGTTGCTCAGGAGACGCCCCAACAGCCGCAAGGCGCGCCATCGGAGGCTGGCGATGCGCCGGTGGCGGCGCCCCAAGAGGTTGTGCCACCGGTCGTAGAGACGACGCCTGTCACCGAACAGGTGCCTCCCGTTATCGATAGCGCAACGCCAACGCCTGCGGTTGAAACGCCGCCGCCCTTAGATGCGACCGAGCCGCCACCGGTGCAACAGGCGGAGCAGCCAAACGCGCCGCGCCGTCCAGTCACCCTGACAATAGCAACATGGGGCGGCGCTTACGGGCAGGCGCAAAATCGCGCGATATTTTCGCCATACGAAAAAACAAGCGGCGATCAGATCGAGATGGCTCGCTATGACGGGACGCTCGCATCTGTCCAAAAGCAGGCGGCGAGTGCGTCTTCGGCATGGGATGTTGTTGACGTGAATAGCGCGGTAGCTGCGCAGGCATGCGAACAGGGCCTGCTTGAGCCTCTCGACGCAGCGCGCCTTCTCAACACCGGTGATAGCGGCGAGGCTGACTTTATTTCTGGCGCCATCAAGCCTTGCGCGGTCGGCAGCGTCGCCTGGTCGGCGGTCATGATTTATAACAAGAACACATTTGCCAAGCGCATCCCCGTAACTTTGAAAGACCTGTTCGATCTCAAAGCCTTTCCCGGCAAGCGAGCGCTTCCGAAAGGGCCTAAATACAACCTCGAAATCGCATTAATGGCGGACGGCGTCGAACCAGCCGCAGTTTACGAAACCCTCGCAACGGCAGAAGGTTTAGAGCGCGCTTTCCGCAAGCTGGATCAAATCAAAAAAGCGATTATCTGGTGGGATATGGCCGCTACGCCTGTATCGCAGGTAGGCAAGGCGGAAGCAGCCATGGGCATTGGATTCAACGGGCGAGCCTTTCATGCGATAATGGCGAACCAGCAACCAATTGGCGTCATCTGGGATGGCCAGATCTACGATATGGACTATTGGGCCATTCCCAAGGGCGCCCAAAGTTTAAGCGCGGCGCTCGACTTTATCCGTTTCGCGTCTGCGCCAGAAAGGCTCGCCGCGCAGACCCGTTATTTACCCTACGGGCCAGTCCGCGTCTCCGCATTGGCTCAGGTCGGCAAGCATTCAGAACTGAATATCGACATGAAAGTCCATCTGTCAACAACGCCGGAAAACATGAAACGTGCTCTGGCGGCCAATGAAGACTGGTGGAGAGTCAATGAAGCCGACATTTCCGAAGCGTTTAACGCCTGGCTCATAACGACTACGGCTGAAGACCCTGTAAAAGCAGAGCCGCAGAACCCGCGCGACCGTAGAGCGCGGTCTCGGAATTAACCGGTGCTAATTTCGGTTAATCGACAAAGTTGTACACACGTTACAAACCACGAAAATATACTCGATGTAGCTTTTTTGCATCAATCGACATTCAAATGCTTCAATAAGGTTCTTCACGTTTTTTTACTACACTAAGATTCTTATTAAATAAGTCTTAGCATTCGCATGGGTAAACGATTGTCCTTCTTCGTGTTCGCCTCGCATTAACCCATAGTGCCGGTAATTGTAACTCTGGATCAAGTCAACCAGAGGGAGTGACGCTAGATCGGCTAAGGCTCGGAAAACAAGTTTCATTAACGACACTATGCATACAGATCAGCCAAAACCAAATCGCGAACCATGGAATCCCTTTGTAATGTCATTTGCGTTGAGTATGCTGCTGTTCCTACCCGATGTGGCAGGCCATTTTGTTTTGCCTCAAGCCATCGGTTTTTTCCAAAGGGTAAAGAAAAAGCCCACGAGCCGCTCCACCAAAATGGCGTCAGGTTTCTTTGGGCAGTCAATAATAATAATCTGCGGGGTTCAGCGCCGTCGGGGAATCCCGGCGGCGTTTTTTAACTGAATAATCAAGCTTTCGCACAAACATAAGTTGAGTTTACATTCCGGTGACAGTCTACTGCACCCCTGCGTTGAGTAATTATATTTTAGTGCACATTTCTCGTCCACAACAAAAAAGGCGCGCTCATGCCGCTGAAATTGCTGCTCCTTGGCATTATCCTGCTTGTCGCAGACGCGGCGCTGATTAGCCCGCTGGTGGCACAGTCTCAGACTGGCTCTTCGCTTGATGTCGTTACAGCGGCGCAGTCTCCCACGGATACTTTGGCAGCCGGAGAGCTGCGCGCGGAGATTTACGATAGTGGACGGGCGGCGCCGCAAGCGGTTGGAAGCTCCGCTTTTGTATCCATCAAAATCAGAATGAGCGGGGCGCTTGAGTCTCCAAAAGGAAAAAATAAGAAGCGTAGCAAAACGCCCGCTGGGCCTGGGGCAACCATCGAGCTTGAAGCGCCGAATGGGGAAATCGTCAACGTCACCGGGGATAGCGTCACGCCCGCTATAAACGGATTCCGGGCCACAGCACAAATTGCCCGTCTGCAACCTGGCGAGGAGACAATAGTCTTGGTTGAAATGCGCCTTCAAGCCTCCACTGGCAAGCAGATCAACGCGCTGAAAATCACCTTGAAAGACCTTACTGGCGCCGCCTCGAAAACCGCTGAGCTGCAATGGGCGGCGCTAGATTGTGCGGGAGACTATTACCGCGAACTGCAGATCATCGCGACGTCCGGCGCCACGCAACTGAGCCAATTGCTGACGGAATTGCGGTCGCCCGATAAATCTCTACCCCGTTCGTCGCTGTTCCGCGTCACCATGCCGACCCCATCAGGCGGAGGTCGTTGTCTTCGTTACAAGCGGCAGTGGGACCCTTATGAGTTTGGCTACAGGCGCGTTTGTGTGCGGTATAAAGGCAGGGACGACGTTAAGGAGACTTTGAACGTAACGGCCTCATCCAAGGAGGAGCGAGAGATTCTGCAGCGCGCAGGCGCCTTTCTGCGAAGCGGTGGCGCGGACGCAAAGCTTGCCCGGAATGGATCGCTCGAATGGGTGAGCGGCAAGGTGGCAAGCGATTTGCGCGGTTACCTCGAACAGCCAGCCCATCCCGCCCTGTGCACCGGCGCCAAACAATTTACGGATTATTATCTTAAGCAATCCGCAGGCCTTAAATCTCATGCGGAGGCCATTATCAATCTGGCTTCAAAATCCCGTGCGCTAGCCGTTGAGAAAGTGGCGCGCGCGAAACAGGACATAGAGCAACTGGGCCTTGGTCATCCCGGCGTTGGTCTGGAGCCTTTGCCCATCTCGGAACAACCCTCAGGGAATGGCCTTAAACAGCTTATACTATTGCTTGGGCCGTATGCTGGACTGTTGCCCGAGAATAGGGACGCTTTATCACAATCCCCTGACGAACTCGGCATGCTGAAAGTAATGAAGGACGCTTTGGATGCAAAGGGCGAAGACAAAGCGGTGGTGAACGCCGTCAAATCTGCGCTTACCTTTATCGAAGCAGCTGTGCATCTGACAATCGCAGAGGCGAAGTATCAGTCAGTGAAAACAAAATTCATCGGCGGATTTGACAATATCAGGGCGGCTCACGACAAGTTCTGTGTTTGCGGAGATTAAGCCCGGCGCGCTATTAAAATTTCCGATAGACGCCAATGTTGCCGTAGCCCTCTGTTTCGCCCTCATAATCTGTCGATATGCCGCCGGAAACAGTGAACTCGTAGTTGCGTTTCATGAATGTGGCGAAACCGCCTGACCGAACCGCGCCATAGTCATCTGCCCCAAAAATCGAGACTTCAGGCCCGAACGTCACTTGGGGCAATTTGGGCCAATCATGGTTCATTTTGACGCCAAGTCGTGTGAAGCCGCTGTAACCATAATTTGCGCTGGCTAAGGCTGCGTCAGCGCTTACCCAGACGCTTTTGCTCAACGGCGCCCAGATTTCCGCGCGTATCTTGGCGCCCGTGTTATCTCCACTGGAAGCGTTGCCTGGATCTCCGGCTCCGATGCGATAAAAATCGGGGTCGACTGGCGCCAAAGTCTTGTTTTTAAGGGCTAGGGCCGTGATGGAGATATCATGATGCTCGTATGCTATCCCTGCGAAAATTTTCACCCAGGCAGTCCGCCAGCCTTGTTGGTAGCCTAACATCATTTCAGCGGAGAATGTTTGCGCGCCAAAATCGACGGCAAACTCATCGCCATTGGTTACCGATTTCAGCTCGTATTGTTTATCGGCGGAGTAGGTGTATTGCCCGTTGCCGGTGAAAAGCCGAAGCAGCGGGCCTTTTTCGCTATTCTTGCCATTAAGCGCAATGATAGCTCCAGCATAACCGGAGGTTGTTTCGCCGGACACTCCTCCGCCAGAGAAGGTGTCTACTTTGTCTTTTAACAAAGCTTCGATTTTTTCTTGAAAAGCAGACTTTTTGTTACTGTCCGCTCGACCTGGATTCGAGCAAATTAGCCCTAGCAAAGCTAATCCTAGGGTTGCAAAGATTTTTGATTGGTGCACAATAACTCACCGGGTACGCAAATTCACTACCTTCAAAGATATTATTAATTTTGGATAAAGTGTATTAACTTTTTCTATAATACATAGCTTGGCTGTGGACAGTCAGGAATAACTTCTCCTAACGCCGACCACAAAGCGATTGTCAGATATGGTTTCTAGTCGTATCTCTGAATGAATATGGCTGATTCAGGATCACTGAGTGAACATCCCGCGCGTAAAGCATAGCGTCTTAAGCGTATTATACATTGGCGCAACCGCCATGCTGGTGAGCGCTTCGTCCTGTGCGCCGTTGCTGTCGACTCGCGAGGAAGACGTGCAAAAGCGCGTTGTCTTGAAAACCGACCCGCCGTTGACGCTGGCGGTCGAGGAGGCGGGCGCAGGTGAACCGATCCTGTTCATTCACGGTCTTGGCACATCAACTTACACGTGGCGACATCTTCTCCCCGAGTTTGCGAAAACGAACCGCGTCATCGCCATCGATTTGAAGGGGTTCGGCGCATCGGATAAACCCGCCGATGAGAAATACTCGGTGATCGATCAGGCGGCGCTTGTCCGCACATTTATCGAGCAGGAAAATCTGCAAAACTTGACGGTTATGGGCCATTCTTTTGGTGGTGGCGTCACCCTCGCGCTGGCGCTTGATCTGGCTGAGAGCAAAAGTCGCAGGCTTAAGCAAATCGTGCTTATGGACACGATTGCCTACAAACAAACGCTTCCGATTTTCTTTCAGATTTTGACGACTCCCGCAATTGGGCCAATTAGCATGCACCTTATCCCTCCGGAAGTGCAGATTACGGAGGCGCTCAACATCGCCTATCACGATGACAAGGCGATCCCTGCCGCATCGGTGATCGAGTATGCGCAGCCGCTATATGCGCCCGAGGCGAAAGAGGCGTTGCGTAAAACTGTGCTGCAGATCATCCCGCCGGACATTGACGAATACGCGGCGCGCTACAAATCCATAAAACTGCCAACGCTGATTTTGTGGTGTCAGCATGATAAAATCATTCCGCTCGCTTTTGGGCGGAGGCTCGCGCTGGATATCAACGGCGCGAAGCTGAATATCCTTAAGGATTGCGGGCACATGCCTCAGGAGGAGCGTCCTGCCGAAACAATCCGCGCCGTTCGCACTTTCATGAAACGGTGAAATTGTGCGAGCGGTCAGATGGCCGTAAGAGAGTGTTTCTGAACAGGGCACTCGGCAGCCACGCCAATAGTCATCCACGCCCTGACTTCGGTTTCAGATTTAAGCCGCTGTTCTGCGCAGCGGAAAAAAGATTTTATTCTCGATAATATATCAAGAGATAGCGGCGATTGATTCCCCCCTGCGCGGCGTCCGGCTGCCAACTAGTGGGCATCGATGTGAATCTCCACCGTGCTTCTCGCCTAAGCGGCGATGGCAAGACGACGTCACGCCGCGTATGCAAAACCATCGCAGGGGTTCGGCGCGCCCGTTTTCGCCTGCACACCAGACCAGTTTCCCTAGTTCATGGCGACAGCTTAAAGCGGGAGCTATATCTCCTTATGTCGGCGGCGCAGGATATCGCGCTCCCGCAGCGGAGTTCATAAGATCGCATTCCAGTCCAGGCCGAAGCGGACGAGATATTTGCGCAGACGGTCTGCGTCATTAGCGCTTGTTTTTTGTGTACGGGAAGCGGCGAACAGGGATCGACCGGCGGCGCTCAATGTTGAGTGAGCGCCGCACAAGCGAATAACTTGCGCAAGCTGTAGCCGGTCGAATAGATCGAGTTCCGCCAGACGCTCTTCGCCAAGCAGCGACTTCAAAGCCGCGTCGCTATCGTCGCCGCCGCGTGACCATGTTCGCAACAGCCGCGTGATTTCTTCGGCTGCTACGTCTTCGTTGATCCGCCCTCCCGGGGCCAGCGTTGCCATGCGCGTAATGGAGGCGCCAAGATCGCGGAAGCTGGCGCGCCATTCAGACTCCGGCGAAGCGGCAAAAGCGAGGTAGCGCGCCCGCGCCTCGCGATTGAAAGTGACGTGCGCGCCCTCGCGCTCGGCGTGGCGTTTCATCTCGAATTCGATATTCGGTTCAATATCTTCGCGCCGATCTTTAAGGCCGGGCAGAGAGAATGTCCACAGGTTCAGGCGCGCTAGCAAATCCTCGCGGAATTTGCCCGTCCCCACATCGGCCGAAAGATCGCGGTTGGTGCCCGCGATGAGTTGGAAATCGCTCGCCGTCTCCTTGTCGGCCCCAACCGGCAGGAACCGTTTTTCCTCGATGGCGCGGAGGATCATAGCCTGCTCGTCGCGACCCAACTCACCAATCTCGTCTAGGAATAAGATGCCGTTATACGCTGATTTGAGTTGCCCGGCGCGATCCGCTACGGCACCCATGAACGCCCCCTTCACATGGCCGAAGAGCGCCGACATCGCGCTATCGCCGCGCAGGGTGGCGCAGTTGACCTCGACGAAGGCGCCCTCCACTTGGCGTCGGGTTTTCTTCAACTCGTAAATGCGCTTGGCGAGCTGCGACTTGCCCGCGCCCGTCGGCCCGGTAAGCAATAATGGCGCGCGCGAGCGTATAGCCACCTGCTCGATGCGGTCGATCATCTTATTAAAGTTGGCGTTGCGCGTAGCTATACCGGATTTGAGGAATGAGGTCGCGTCAACCTGCTCCGCCTTGAAGCGCGTAGCGATGCGGTCATAACGCGACAGATCGATGTCGATGATGGTGTAGGCACCGGGCTGCTGCTCCGTCCATCGTTTTGGTGGCGTGAGTTGCAGGATTTTTGCCGGGATATAGTGCGACTCGATGAGCAGGAACCAGCAGATTTGGGCGATGTGGGTGCCGGTGGTGATGTTAACCAGCTACTCCTCGGCGTCCTCGTCGAATGGAAAGGCGCGGGCGAAGTCGTGCATCGAAACGTAGACCTCCTCGAAGTCCCAGGGGTCTTTCAGGTTCATGAGGTGGCTGCGAACGGAGGTTTCCGGTGAAACCTGAGCAATGTCTTTGGCCACACACTCGGCAAGCGCCGTGGCATGGTTGTCGTGCAGCAACTCAAGCCGGTCGATGACCATATCCTCATGTTGACACATGGCGACGGTGGGCCGCCACCGCTCCCACCGATTGTCCCATTTACCGGCGTCCATGGTGGGTGCCCAGGAAGCCCAGCGCGACCTGCCGTTTACCCATTTTTATCTTATCCAAAATTATAAGTACGAAACAACAGTATCATATTTTCCCATGCCTAGAAAAGTCAGATTTTAGGCCGCAGGTAGTCTGTAAACTTTTTCCGAAGCTACTTCATGTGGTTATTAGAGAAAATCTGCACTGTCCCGAACTTGGCACGCGCCTCGCAATAGAGGGTTCGTAACCAGAAGGAATTCGGACATGGCCAACAAAACTTTATTTCGGACGATTGCCGGAAAGTTTATTCCGGCCACAAATACGCTGAACAAGGAAGGCGCACCGGCCTACGCTTTGACGCCGCGCCATAAGCTGGCGCAGTTGGCGGCGACGGGCACGCTGAGCTGGACTTTTTACGCCGAGGCGAAAGACAAGTTGGCGGACGTGCTGGCTGCGGCGCGCGAAGTTGACGCCGCGTTCATCGCCAAGACGGCGATTTTCGCCCGCGACCACGGCTTCATGAAGGATATGCCGGCGTTGCTGACGGCGCATCTTTCAACCCTCGAAGGGGCGGAGTTTTCAGCGGCGTTCAACCGTGTGGTCGATAATGGCCGCATGCTGCGCAATTTCGTGCAGATCATGCGGTCTGGCGCGGTGGGCCGTAAATCACTCGGCCCGCGGCCGAAGCGGCTTGTGCAGCGGTGGCTGGAGACGGCCTCCGACATCGAAATCATGCGCGCGTCTGTGGGGCAAGACCCTTCGCTCGCCGACGTGATCAAAATGGTGCATCCGAAGCCGAAAAACGCAAGTCGCGAGGCGCTGTATGGCTATCTTATCGGCAAGCCGTATGACGTGGCGGCGCTGCCTGAGATCGCCAAAGTTTTCGAGGCGTTCAAAGAGGATGCCACGGCGCCGTTGCCGGACGTGCCGTTCCAGATGCTGACCGCGTTGCCTTTGACGGGCGCCCATTGGGCCGTCATCGGGCGCAAGGCTGGCTGGCATATGCTGCGGATGAACCTGAACACCTTCGCGCGCCATAAAGCGTTCGAGGTCGAGGGTTTCGCGCAGCATGTGGCGGAGCGGCTGGCGGATGCGGACGCGATCCAGAAGGCCAAGGTGTTTCCGTATCAGCTTATGGCGGCTTACGCCATGGCGGGTAAGGACGTGCCGGAGCCGGTGCGCGAGGCGCTACAGGATGCGATGGAAATCGCCATCGCCAACGTAACGAAGGTCGCGGGCCGTGTGGTTATTTGCCCGGACGTGTCGGGGTCGATGGCCTCGCCCGTTACCGGCCATCGCAAGGGCGCGACCTCGGCGGTGCGGTGCATCGACGTAGCAGCGCTGGTGGCGGTGGCGTTTCTGCGGGCGAACCGCGACGCGCGGGTGCTTCCATTCGAGCAGGCTGTGGTGGATGTCCGCCTCAACCCGCGCGATACGGTGATGACCAACGCTAAAAAGCTTGCCTCCATTGGCGAGGGCGGGACCAACTGCTCGGCGCCTCTGGAGTCGCTGGCGAAGGAGCGGGCGGCGGTCGATCTGGTCGTGTTCGTCTCCGATAACCAGTCCTGGGTGGATGCGAAGTCCGGGCATCAGGGCACGGCGATGATGCAGGCGTGGGAGAAGGTGAAGTCGCGGAACGCGCAAGCAAAACTCGTCTGCATCGACATCCAGCCACTGGGTTCGTCGCAGGTGGTGGAGCGGGCCGATATTCTCAACATCGGGGGGTTCTCCGATGCGGTGTTCGACATTATCGCGGCCCTCGCCAAAGGCGATCTCGGCCCCGATCATTGGGTTGGCGAGATCGAGAAAATCGAACTCGCTACATAAAAACGGGGCGGGGGAAAAAGAATTTCCCCCGCCAAACGAAAGTATGGCGAATGCACGCGGGATTACATCCTCCACCCCGAGCGCGGCGTCTGGAAAACGCCACCGGCCCATCGTTACCTGCAGCTCACTCTCGCGGAACCTTGTCGCCATAACCTGTTGACTGAGTTTGAAATGTGACGAATTCCAGTGGAACTACATTGATCGCAGGGTCGCGGGTGAAGGCCCCGCCGGGCCGCAAGGCTCGTAGCACAGGGAGAGCATGCGACAAAACGTTTCGCTAACAACTTGTCGTCACGACTGAACATGCGGCGAATGCCTGCGGGACTACATGGTAGAGCGTCTGCGCAAGCAGGAGGTCGGTGGTTTCAAACGCCACCCCAGGCCAGAAATGGCTTTGGTAGCTCAGTAAAACGTCTCGCAAACACTTGTCGCCGCAACCGGATGCGAAAGCACACGAATAAAACGTGACGAATGCAGGGCGGAACTACACTCAAACATGTTCGGTGTCTGTTCCTGCACGTCCATTCCGCATATGACGGAAGGCCGCTGCGCATCAACGTGCGGCGGGTTGAAGCTTATCTGAAAAGCCAGCATTCCGCACGAATACAGATGGCGGCGCAAATCACCTTATACTACCGCCGCGGGCGCGATCATCGGCAAGGTTGTTGGCGATGTAGAGGCGGTTAAGTTTCTCGCGTTTCTAATGTCGCGATAAGTGTTCAACGCCGATAGTCACCAAAATACACGTAAGGCTTAAATGCTTCCGGTAGCTTATTTACAGTTTCCCATATGAATTTGTTTTCATCACACCACCGTTGATCCCATTCCTTGCGTTCCGCTTCATCATGTGGCGCTTCGTCAAAACTGATTAGATATGCGTAACTTTTATTGATTTTTGCAAATAATTCATGGATGTCATCATCAAATAAAGCTTTTGTCTTGTGCCACCCGATGCTTCTAAAACTCAAATCGGCCGCCTTTAAAGCTTTTACATAATTTTCATTATTTGCATCACTGTGATGTTTTAAGCCACCATATTCTATAACAATACTGCAAAACTCTAAAGCTTTTGCATAAATTTCAAATTTTTTATCTAACAAATCCAGCACGAATTTGTCCCTTGAATAGAGAAGGGCCGCATAGCTGAATAAGGACGCAAGCAATGTAAAAAGAGTTGAGGGCAAGGCTGTTGCCCTGTCTTTTTCTGGGACAAGCTACATCACGGCAGCGAATAATAAAAAATATTGCGGCGTAGCCCCAGTTTCGGTGAGATATGAATCTTTTCATAACATTCACGTGTCCGAGTCGGCTTGCTGCCGCAAGTAGCATCTCAATACCCGGAGAGCCAGAAGTCGCATTAGGGTATGTTATAAGGTATGGATTGCCCATTTTCAGTATGAAATATGCAGCGAACTAATGCCTTAGCCTGTAAAATGGCGGAGAGAGAGGGATTCGAACCCTCGAGACGGTTGCCCGCCTACACGCGTTCCAGGCGTGCGCCTTCAACCACTCGGCCATCTCTCCTTACGCGCCCGAGCTGCGCTTATGTTTGCAAAACTCTGGCGCAAACAACGCGCCGCCTGAATTAACTGCGAGTTGTCTATGAGCGCGCAGCTAATGAGCCTGAGGTCTGCGCACTATAGCCATCTCCAGCTTGATCGCAAGCGCATAGGCGAGCATATTCGCCTTAGGATTTCAGGATGGTGATGGCATGAGTTTTATATTGCGATTGTTGGGGTTAACACTGTTAGCATGCGCCCTTGCAGCACTGGCTTATGACGGAACGCGGACGTTGGCGAATGGCGATTTGGCCACCAGTTCGCTGCGCCAGTTAGGTTCGGCTCTCGCCGCATCGGCTCTTGAAAACCTAGACGCCTTGGGAAATAAAACCGTACCTTATGCTTGGACAGCGTTTGTTAACCCTTTGCTACTTATGCCCGCGTGGCTAACTATGGGCTTTCTTGGCTCACTCTTATATCTGGCGGGCCACCGTTCGAAACCCCGCGAGATTGTGGCGGATTTCTAGATCTTCTCTCTGCCCGCCTTCTCGTTTAAACGGCCCCTGTCAGCTTGATAATCTGGAAGGCGAGGCCAACGACTACGAATGCAATAAACAGAACCGCCGCCGTTTTCATAAAAGCGGTTTCCTTGCTACGCAATTCTGCAATCTTCGCCTCGTCAAGCGTCGCAGTTTCCCAGTCGGGTTCGTCATTCATAATCGCGCGCGCTCTGGCGCCGCCTGCCACGACGCCACGGTAATTTACGCCGACGCCAGCGCGGCGCGCAAGTTCGTCGGCGATTTCTCGGTAGGGCACAGCGTGATCCTCCGAGCTTTCGCGCATATATCCGAGCGTGTAACGTTTTCCATCCTTGCGAACGAAACTGGAAGCGTGAACGGCAACTGGCAGCATGAAATAGTGGTAAATTTCACTGCGCGTTTCGACAGCGGCAATGTCTTTGTAAGGAATTTGCATCTGGGTATAGGGGAAAAGTGGCGTCGGGCCGCGCCAGTTAGGAAGCGTCATGACACACTTTTCGGTCTCCATCCGAACCTCGACATGCGAGGCGGCGAACAGAAAAATGGCGTTGAGCATGATGAGCACGGCGCCGAGGCCGAACATGACCAAAAATACTGCGGCGTCGCCGTAAAGAGAGCGGCTGGCGAGCCAGATTGATCCGGCGACTGCGTTGGCAAGGAAAATCAGGAGCAGGGCGAAAGAGATGGTCAGCATAACGCGCAAGCCGCCGCCCGGCTTGTAAATCACTGTGTTTCCAGCTTCCGTTTTGGTCATGAAAATCTCCAAAGAGGCGGGAATTCTTAAAGCTTGAACTTGCCCGCGCCGGTTGGGGTGTCAAGGTCAAAACAATGTATTGGCACGCAGACGCATCTTTTATGAAGGCGGCGTTGCGGCCATATAACCATTAGGTAAAAAACAAGGAGAGTTGCCGTGGCGTTATTCGGATTCGGGAAAAAAATAACGATGCCAAGTGGGGAGGACGCATTGCCTGGGCGCGCCCAGGCAATTCCCACAGCGCAGAAACACTTCATCAAACATACATCACTGAAAGGGCCGTACCCGGACGGTTTTCAAAAAGCTCTATTCGGGATTGGCTGCTTCTGGGGGGCAGAGCGCGTCTTCTGGCAAGGGGAAGGCGTACATGTGACTGCCGTAGGTTATGCAGGCGGGTTTACGCCAAACGCGACTTATGAAGAAGTATGTTCGGGGAAAACTGGCCACAACGAAGTGGTTTTCGTAGTTTTTGACCCGGCAAAAACATCTTACGAGGCGTTGCTGAAGCTGTTTTGGGAGAGTCACAATCCGACCCAAGGTATGCGTCAGGGGAACGACGTCGGCACGCAATATCGCTCGGGCATTTACACATATAGCGACGAGCAGAACGCGGCCTCGCAAATTTCGAAAGCCGGGTATGAGAAGGCGCTTGGGAGAAAAGGTTTTGGACCGATCTCAACTGAGATTTTGCCTGCTCCGGAGTTTTATTTTGCCGAGGACTATCACCAGCAGTATCTTGCGAAAAACCCGAGTGGATATTGCGGTCTGGGCGGTACTGGCGTGAGTTGCTCGATTGGCACGAAAGAGTCTACGGTTGTTTAAGACAGGTCGATGGCGTGGCGTTTGAGATCTTCGAGTGCAACGATTTTAAGCGCCGCTACGTTTGTGGCTGCAAGGGCAACTTTAGGGGCTTTTCCCGCTTTGAATGCCTGTTGCCAACGTGCGGCGCAGAGGCACCATCTATCACCGGGATTCAGTCCCGGAAAATCGAACTCCGGAACAGCCGTGGATAGGTCATTACCAGCGGCTCTGGAAAAGGTGAGAAAATCTTCGGTCATAACCGCGCATACACTGTGCGAGCCGAAATCCTCTTTGCCCGTGTCACAGCAGCCATTGCGGAAAAAACCGGTGAGAGGATTCGTCGAGCAATCTGATAATGGCTCGCCAAAAACGTTTTTCTGAGCGCTTGAATCAGTCATATAATCGCTTCTGTTACAAATTCGGGACCAAGGATGGCCGAGCGAAGAATTTGCTCGGGATCGCTCATGCGAAAATTATACCCACGGTCGAGGGCCTGTCGCGGTTTTATTTTATAACTGAGGAGGAAATAGTCGGCGCTGCGACCCAGCGCTAGGCGGGCCAGCCACTCTGGCAGTGAGAACCGTATCTGTTTGCCAAGGCACTGGGCGATGATGCCAGCGACATTACGGAATGTAGGGAGTTGCGGGGATACGCAATTGATCGGCCCATTCCCCGCCTGTCCGGATGCAGCCCAGCGCAGCATGCCAACCGCATCATCAAGCGAAACAATCGGCACGATTTGATCGCCGCGACCTGCGACGAATCCAAGTCCGCGCTTGAATAGGCGGACAAGTCTTTTAGGGTACCCCTTGGGGGCGCATACCATACCAAAACGTAGGATATTGACATGGGTATTTCTAGAAACGGCTGAGAAGGCCGCAGTTTCCCAGTTTTGCAGGATGGTCTGTATTTCCGTGACGGGCGGAGCGAGCGCGTCAGTTTCGTCGTAAACGACGCCATGCTTGCCGGGATAAATCCCAAACGACGACGCGGAGATAAAGCGGACTGGTCGACCGCGAAGACCATCGGCGATTTTTTGGGCAGCAGTGACGCGAGAAGCAATGATGCGGCTGCGTTTATCATCTGTCCAGCGTCCGCCGACGGGCTCACCCATTAGATGAAAGACACTATGCACACCATCGAAGGCGGCTGGCGGGATCGCGTCAGACACCGGATCCCATTTATAGGTTTTCACTGACGAGCCAAACATTTTTGTGACAACGTTCGTATCACGAGCCAGAGCACTGATGGAAACACGATCCTGCAAATAACTTTGCGCCAACGCCCGGCCGATAAGTCCTGTCGCACCTGTTATCAGAACGGTCATAAAGCCTCCGTCACGCTCTATATGTATCAGTTGCGTCTTGAACATTATATCGGCTTTTATATGCCCGCCACCTTGAACAAGAAAAACTCCGCCAAGCATCAGCTTGGCGGAGTTTTGATTTGAAAAAAAGGGGATAATCTCGTAACAACATTCTTTATATACCTGGCGGCGACCTACTCTCCCATTTGCATAGTACCATTGGCGCTGGAACGTTTCACGGTCGAGTTCGAGATGGGATCGAGTGGGGGCGCTCCGCTATAACCACCAGGTAAACGAAGAATGTTGTGATGATCAGGGATTTTTTGTCATGTACTGATCGTGCTAACGACCAGACCGGCATTGATAAATGAGAGTAATCAAACCAATCGAGATATTAGTACTGGTAAGCTTCATGCGTTGCCGCACTTCCACGCCCAGCCTATCAACGTGGTGGTCTACCACGACTCTCAAGGGAGAACTTGTTTTGAGGGGGGCTTCCCACTTAGATGCTTTCAGCGGTTATCCCGTCAGCACTTAGCTACCCTGCAATGCGGCTGGCGCCACAACAGGTCCACCAGAGGTGCTTCCATCCCGGTCCTCTCGTACTAAGGACAGCTCCTCTCAATTCTCCTACACCCACGGCAGATAGGGACCAAACTGTCTCACGACGTTCTAAACCCAGCTCACGTACCGCTTTAAATGGCGAACAGCCATACCCTTGGGACCTGCTCCAGCCCCAGGATGCGATGAGCCGACATCGAGGTGCCAAACAACGCCGTCGATATGGACTCTTGGGCGTCATCAGCCTGTTATCCCCGGCGTACCTTTTATTCGTTGAGCGATGGCCCTTCCACACAGGACCACCGGATCACTATGACCGACTTTCGTCTCTGCTCGACGTGTCTGTCTCGCAGTCAGGCTAGCTTATGCCATTGCACTCAACAGCTGATTTCCGACCAGCTTGAGCTAACCATCGCGCGCCTCCGTTACTCTTTGGGAGGCGACCGCCCCAGTCAAACTACCCACCACGCATGGTCCTGAAACCGGATAACGGTTTGCAGTTAGACATCCATAACGACAAGGGTGGTATTTCAAGGTTGACTCCACGAAACCTGGCGGCTCCGCTTCATAGTCTCCCACCTATCCTACACATGTCTTCACGAATGCCAATGCGAAGCTATAGTAAAGGTGCACGGGGTCTTTCCGTCTAACCGCAGGAACCCCGCATCTTCACGGGGAATTCAATTTCACTGAGTCTGCGTTGGAGACAGTGGGGAAGTCGTTACTCCATTCGTGCAGGTCGGAACTTACCCGACAAGGAATTTCGCTACCTTAGGACCGTTATAGTTACGGCCGCCGTTTACTGGGGCTTCATTTCGGAGCTTGCACCCCTCCACTTAACCTTCCAGCACCGGGCAGGAGTCAGACCCTATACGTCGTCTCTCGACTTCGCAGAGCCCTGTGTTTTTAGTAAACAGTCGCCACCCCCTGGTCTGTGCCCCCAATCCATGCTTGCGCAAAAATTGGGCCCTCTTCTCCCGAAGTTACGAGGGTAATTTGCCGAGTTCCTTCAACGCAGTTCTCTCAAGCGCCTTAGTATTCTCTACTAGTCCACCTGTGTCGGTTTAGGGTACGGTCATATGGGGGGCTATTTCCTGGAACCTCTAGGCTGCCCGTTCAATCCAATAAGATCGAACAGCTTCCGAGATCCGTCACCATCCCCTGGCTGAAGAATATTAACTTCATTCCCATCGATTACGCCTTTGGGCCTCATCTTAGGAGCCGGCTAACCCTGCGCAGATTAACTTTACGCAGGAACCCTTGGACTTTCGGCGAGAGTGTTTCTCACACTCTTTATCGTTACTCATGTCAGCATTCGCACTTCCGATACCTCCAGCACACCTTACGGTATACCTTCGCCGGCTTACGGAACGCTCCGCTACCGCTCACTTGCGTGAACCCGCAACTTCGGTGCTTGGCTTTAGCCCCGTTACATTTTCGGCGCAAAAACCCTTATTTAGACCAGTGAGCTGTTACGCTTTCTTTAAAGGATGGCTGCTTCTAAGCCAACCTCCTGGTTGTTTTGGGATTTTCACATCCTTTCCCACTTAGCCAAGACTTAGGGACCTTAATTGGCGGTCAGGGCTGTTTCCCTTTTCACGACGGACCTTAGCACCCGCCGTGTGTCTGCCAGATAAGACATTCCAGTATTCGGAGTTTGGTTAGGTTTGGTAGGTCGGTAAGACCCCCTAGCCCATCCAGTGCTCTACCCCTGGAAGCATACGTCTGACGCTCTACCTCAATAGATTTCGCGGAGAACCAGCTATTTCCAAGTTTGATTGGTCTTTCGCCCCTACCCACAGGTCATCCCCCGACTTTTCAACGTCGGTGGGTTCGGCCCTCCAGAAGGTGTTACCCGTCTTTCAGCCTGCCCATGGGTAGATCACTTGGTTTCGGGTCTAATCCGACGAACTGAACGCCC
>Ga0163154_10000240_pt1:0-5000 | contig 82513 bp, 69 predicted proteins | sample OliLakLV19MP9P1_FD_148649 | JGI IMG/M metagenome (GOLD analysis project Ga0163154, IMG submission 148649) | Freshwater microbial mat bacterial communities from Lake Vanda, McMurdo Dry Valleys, Antarctica - Oligotrophic Lake LV.19.MP9.P1 | ecosystem: Environmental > Aquatic > Freshwater >... | reverse complement strand
TCCTCTCAGACCAGCTAAGGATCGAAGCCTTGGTGAGCCATTACCTCACCAACTAGCTAATCCTACGCGGGCCCATCTTTCGACGATAAATCTTTCCCCCGAAGGGCGTATACGGTATTAGCTCAAGTTTCCCTGAGTTGTTCCGTATCGAAAGGAAGGTTCCCACGCGTTACTCACCCGTCTGCCACTCCCCTTGCGGGGCGTTCGACTTGCATGTGTTAAGCCTGCCGCCAGCGTTCGTTCTGAGCCAGGATCAAACTCTCAAATTGAAAAGATTGATCTTGGTTCCGTTAAGGGCCGAAGCCCCGAACGTGGTCTTTACTGCATTTAGGAATTTTTAGAGTCCTAATCAGATTATACCCTCAAGGCGCAAGGCCTTGGGCGCATCAATCTGAAGTTATGCAGGACCGCCAAAGTCTTTAGTCCCTGTTTCCAGGAACAGCCAGGACTCCGCCGTCCGCATTTCTCTTTCTTCAAACATGTCAACAATGTCAAAGAGCGCGTTTGCCTCGGCTAGCGCCGAAGCATTTTTAAAGCTTACAAAAGCTTCACCAGACCAGATAGTGGTAGCGCCGATGACCTTTTGGATCACTCAACATCCCCGCTTTATTCTGATTTGAATTCCCTGGACGATAGAGCGCAACTTGCTGTCACAAGCGGCGTCACCGTGCAGACCCAATTTCTACCCATTTGCCCTCCCCCTGTCAACAACAAAGCAAAAATTTTTTTGACGCCCGAATAAGGGCTTGTGGGGACAACTAGGACAACACCAAAACGACACTACAAAAACAACGTCTTGATAACTTCAGTTTGTGTGAAATAGGTGAAGGAAGCGTTAACGCACTGATAGAAATTGTAGTTTTTTAAAATCCATTTTGCACTACGCCTTTCGATGAAAACAATATATGCTCGCAACCAGAAATTTCAAGAAACCACACTTCTGGTTTATTACCGCTATTCCGCCACCATTGCGTATAATGGTGCGTCAAATTCTTGATAACGGTCATTGTATAGGGCAAAAAACGCCTGCTCCAGCACCTTAGCTCACTATCAGGAAGCGAACTTTGCTCGACCGTCCGCAACATCCTTTAAACCAGCAATTCAAGTCGCCCGGCAAAACATACAGCACGGTGGCAAACCTGCCTCAAGTGTACGGCGCGCGTTCCGGCAACGCATTGACTAAAATCTATCTCGGCGACACAAGCAGCCGCCGGTTCGTTTCACGACTCAAATGGCTTATCTCAACCTGTATTATTGGTGCATGCGGTCTGGCGGTTATCGGCGTGGTTATGTATGCGTCTATGAATATCGAAGATGGAAGCGGTATGATCGCATCCATCCGTCGTGAAGGCATAAAAGCGTTGCAGCCGAAGCAGGCTGGGGTTTTGATTGATGAAGATGCGACTACGCTAGGACGCAAAACAGGGCGCATCACGATCACAGCAAAGGGCCTGACTACCAGGCATACAATCCAGGATTCGATCGTACAGCGGCGTAACGCTCGCGAATTTATCCAGATTAAGCAATATGCTCGCGTTGTCGCCAGCCTCGCGACTGAGCGGCCAGCAAACGCAGACTCCATACCAGTCCTCAATCCAATTGATCTGTACGGCAGCGACGCGCAACCCGCAGCGCGAAAAGAAGTGGAGGATGTGGATTTGGCCCCCGTGGCCGACCCCCGTGTCGAGGCGCGAGTATTTGAACTGGCAGGGGGCTTTCTTCCTCAGGAAGATGGTCAGGAGCTTTCAAACGACGACATTGAAAGATTCGTGGCAGATGCGGACGCCCTTTATTCAGAAAGCGAGGCTAATTTGCGCCCGGCGATACTGCCCGGCGACGCCGAGGCCGAAGACGCGGGACAGGTTGTATCGCAAGACACGGGCGAGCCTGAAGAAGTCAAAACCATCGTCAGTACGAAGGGTTTGACGATCGCGGCCAAGTCAATAGACGAGGAAACGGAAGCCGAGGAAGATGTCATAACACGGTCGGTCATCGTTAAAACCTCGGACACTTTGCCCGGCGTCATTAAAGCGATCGGCGCGGAAGCCTGGCAGACCAGCGCCATCGCTGACGTAATATCCACCAAGCTCGGCGGCGCCAAACTCAAAGCCGGGCAGGAACTGCGCTACACCGTTTTGGACGGAGATGGCGATCTGGCCGCTCCCAAGGAGCCATTAAAGATTAGCCTGTTTCAAGCTGGGCAACCATTGCTAACAGTAAAACGCAACGCGGCGGGCGAATATGGCTTGAGCGAGGATCCCGTGGAGTTGCCAGGCTATAGCGAGGAGCTATCATCCAATTACCCGCAACGCTCGACGGTCTATATGAGCGCTTATCAGGCGGCGCGCGCGGAAACCTTGCCCACGGATTTTATCAATAAGTTCCTGCGCATTCATTCCTATGACGTGGACTATAAGCTGCGTGTGCAGACGGGTGACGGTTTCGAGCTGTTTTATGAAGTGGTGCTGGACGAGAGCGTGCAGGAGAAGCCTGGCGAGCTATTATACGCGTCGTTCACCATAGGCGGCGAAACGCAGGGCTATTACCGTTTTCGCACGCCGGATGGCCTGACAGACTATTATGACGACAAGGGCTCGAACTCGAAAAAGTTCTTGATGCGCACGCCGATCAAGGCTGGCCGTCTTACGTCAGGCTTCGGTTATCGCCGCCATCCGCTTCTCGGCTATCGCAAACTGCACACCGGCGTCGATTGGGGCGCGCCGACTGGCACACCGATTTTCGCGGCCGGCAACGGCGTGCTGGAGGTGGCGGGGCGTGAGGGCGGCTACGGCAATTACATCCGCATCCGTCACAACAACGGCTACAAAACGGCTTATGCCCACATGTCGCGGTTTGCGCCAGGCATGGTGAAAGGTGCGAAGGTGCGGCAGGCGCAAATTATCGGTTATGTCGGCTCGACTGGGTTGTCTTCGGGGCCGCACTTGCATTACGAGGTGTTGGTGAATAACCGGCATATGAACCCTCAGTCGGTTCACGTGCCACGCAGCCGTCAGCTTCAGGGCCGTATGCTGGCGGACTATAAGAAGGAGCGGGTTCGGATCGACGAACTGATGAAGCGCGCCCCGGTCAAAACCCGCATTGCGACGATGGATAAGTAAGCGGCCCGCTCGCTTTCAAGCTTGCACGCCGTGTACACCCGGCTTTGGAATGATGACGGTAACCTCGGCAGCGGCGATATCTATAACTGGCACAAAGGCTTCTGTGAAAGGCGCGTACTCCGTTTTGCGCGTGCCATCGAGGCGGATTTCGAGCAAATCGCCGCCGCCAAAATTCTGCACGGCGACAATTTCGCCGATGCGCTCACCGTCAATATTGACCGCCGCCAGCCCAATTAGATCGGCGTGATAAAATTCGTCCTTATCAGGCGCGGGAAGGCGCTCGCGCGGTACGTAGAGTTTTTCCCCGCGCAGCGCCTCGGCGGCGCTGCGGTCGCTGACGCCTTTCAGTGTGGCAATGACCGCGCCGCCTTTTAAGGGGCGTAAGCTGACGATGTGAAACACCCGCACGCTATCTGTCCCCGTAAGAGACCCATAGGACGCAATATCCACCGGGTCGCTGGTGTAGGACTCGATCCGCACCTCACCTTTCAGCCCGTGCGCCGCGCCGATGTGGCCAAGCAACACGAGGTTTTTAGACGGGGCGCTCACGGCGCGCCATCGCTACGTAGCGTCTCATTGCACCTTGCGGCGAGGCAGAACCTTATGGCCAGCTTAAGCGGCCTGGGCGGCTGCATCCTCGGCCTTTTTGGCTTTCTCGGCGGCGCGCTCGGTGGCTTTCTTGCCGGGAACGGCTTTTTCCGGGTTGTTGCGGGCGGGGCGTGTCGCGAGGCCGCGCTCGGCGAGGAAGCGAAGCACGCGATCGGTCGGTTGCGCGCCAACGGAGAGCCAGTATTTCACGCGCTCCTGGTCGATGAGCACGCGGTCAACATGGTCTTTCGGCAGGATGGCGTTATACGTGCCGACCTTCTCGATGAAACGGCCGTCGCGTGGCGCGGTCGCCTCGGCGATGACGATGCGATAATATGGACGTTTCTTCGCGCCGCCCCGCGCCAGTCTGATTTTCAGTGCCATTGTCCGTTTTTCCTTCGTGTTTATAGTTCAGATAAGTCCAAATATCTTTGCGATCAGCGTGAGCAGAAAGACCAGAGTCAGCCCGATCGTCGTTTTCAGGCAGGCGTTGTAAATGTTGCGTCGGCGGGCTGCGACCCGAACAATTTTTTCCTCGAACTTAACGCCGTTATTGACAAACGACTCCCCGTAAAACGTGGCGGGCGAGGTGATGTTGATGCAGAACAGCAGCCACATCGAGATATTCACGTAGCAGACCAGTTCGACGAGGATCGAGATTTCGAATAGGTTGAACTTTGGCTCCGTAATAAAGCGCGAGGCGAACAGGCCAAGCGCCGCCGTCATCAGCGAGACGTGGGTGAGCAGGCTCCCCGTCTTGATGTTGATGATGTCCATGTGGCGATAAACCTGACGGCCGCTCTCCGTCTGCGCGAAGTCGCCCAGCTGCCTAAAATATTTCTCTTCTAATCCCTGCATCTTTATTCGCCGACAATAGATTCAAATTTGACACCAAGCTCACTAAGCCTGTCATCAATCAAAGTCATTCGCTTATTCAACAACACCCAAACCATTTCATTGCTATCATGATCAAAAAGCTCGTCTCTACGAGTTATATAATGCTCAACATGGCCTTCACTCTTGGAGTTCCAATCGGCACGGTATTTTAGATCGAGTTTGGTTTCGAAAATTCCTGCTGCAAAAGCCTCCATGAGATCAGCTTTCTCGCGCAAGAGTTGAGCTATTTCTCTGATGGTTTCTTTATTATTCATTTCTTTTTACCGAGGAAGCCGCCGGAACCCGGTAGTCCCGGTAGACCGCCGAAGCCCTTTGGCAAGCCGGTCATGCCGCCGGGAAGGCCGGGGAGTTTGCCGCTCTTGGCGGCTTCCAGCATTTCGGGGGTGACGCCGGGGG
>Ga0163154_10000238_pt1 | contig 83029 bp, 73 predicted proteins | sample OliLakLV19MP9P1_FD_148649 | JGI IMG/M metagenome (GOLD analysis project Ga0163154, IMG submission 148649) | Freshwater microbial mat bacterial communities from Lake Vanda, McMurdo Dry Valleys, Antarctica - Oligotrophic Lake LV.19.MP9.P1 | ecosystem: Environmental > Aquatic > Freshwater > Lake >... | reverse complement strand
CGAGCAGGCGGCGGCGCGGCTCGGGATCGGCGTGACGACGCTCTGGCGGCGGCGCAAGCGGTACGGGATTTGACGCGGGCCGCGCTCCGCCGCGCAGTCGCGCCGGCCGCCGTCCTGGCCCTGGCGGTGGCCGCGCTCGGCGGCCCGCGCTGTGCCATGGCCGCGACGTCCGCCGCGACCGACGCCGCGACGCCGATCCGCATCGACGGTGCGTTCGACGACTGGCCTGCCGGCACCTTCGTCGCCGCCGACGACCGTTACCTCTACCTGCGTCTGGTGCTGCCCGAAGAGCGCACCCTGCAGGCGTCACCGCTGCCGCTGGTGGTGTCGATCGCCGCCGACGAGCACCCCAGCGAGGCGACGGGCTTCGACCCGGATCTGCGCATCGTGTTCTCGCCGCCGGAGTTCGACGGCCAGGGCGTCGCGGTCCGCGGGCCGCCGGCCGGCACCGGCAGCGGTGCGCTGCGGCACGCGGCGATCGACCTGGTGGTTGCGCCGACGGTCGCGGCGCGCGAGTTCGAGCTGCGCCTCGCGCGCGAGGTGCGCGGCCGGCCCGATCTGAGCGCGGCGCTCGCTTCGGGCCGCGTGCGCGTGCAGGCGGCGCTGCTGCGCGCGGACGGCTCGCCGGCGTGGCGGAGCAGGGTGCGCCAGCTCGAGCTGCCGCCGCGCGCCGGCGTGGCCGCAGCAGACACGCCGGCAGCCGCGGGGTTACCCTCGCCCGCGGCCACACCGATCGCGCCGCTCGGCATCCCCGCGGCAGCTGCGGGCGAGCTGCGTGTGGTGTCGTGGAACGTTCTCCTGGCGAGCCCGCGCAAGAAGCCCGAGCCGTTCGCGCGCATCCTGCGCGCGCTGCGTCCGGATGTCGTGCTGCTGCAGGAGTGGGAGGGCGCGAGCGACGCCGAGCTCGCGGCCTGGTTCGACACCCACCTGCCCGGTACTGCGCCGTGGCACGCGGTCACGTCCGCCGGCTGGGGCGTCGCCGTGGTCGCGCGTGCGCCGCTGTCGGCGCTCGGTCCGCGTCTCGTGGCCCGGCCGGTCGTGGCTCCGGCGGACAGCCGGCGCAGCGATGCGGCCCTGCGGCTCGCGGCGGCCGTCGCGACCACCCCGCTCGGCGCGCTCTGCGCCGCCTCGCTGCACCTCAAGTGCTGCGGTGCGGCGCACTCGGCACAGGATCTCGCGCGGCGCGCCGAGGCCGCCGCGGCCAACGAGGCGCTGCGGGTGGCGCTGCTCGAGGCGGCACCGTGCGTGCGCGTCGTCGGTGGCGACCTGAACCTGGTCGGCTCGCGACTGCCGCTCGAGATTCTCGCCGCGGGGCTCGATGCCGGCGGTGCGCCGCTTGCGATCGCGGAGTCGCCGGTGCTCGCCGAACGCGCGCTCTACACCTGGTTCCAGCCCTGGTCGCGCTTCTCGCCGGGACGCCTCGACTACCTCCTCTACGGCGCTGCCACGGCACGTGCGACGCGCTCGTTCGTGCTCGACACGCGCCGCCTCGAGGCGCCGGCGCTGGCGGCGAGCGGGCTCGAGGGCAACGACGCCGCGGCGAGCGACCACCTGCCACTGGTGCTCGACCTGGCACCAATTCAGTCGGACTCGGCCTCGGGGTTGGCGAACAGCAGGCTCAGCAGCACCCGGTGAGCCTCGGTCGAGAACATGCAGACGTGATCGCCCGGCTCGAGGCGGGTGTCGCCGTGCGGCGGGATGACCTGCTTACCGCGCAGGATGAGCGTCAGCAGGCAGTCCTGGGGCAGCGGTAGATCGCGCACCAGCGCGCCCGCCACCGCGGTCGACGCGTACACGTAGTACCAGCGGAAATCGCCCGCGTAGTCGTAGAGCGAGATCATCTCGATACTCGCCGGCGGCGGGATCGCAGCGGGCTCGACCAGCTTCAAGCGCCGCGCGAGCCAGGCGACGCTGCCGCCCTGCACGACGCTGTTGGTGAGCACGACGAAGAACACGACGTTGAAGATCTCGTTCGCGTTCGGCACGCCGCGCAGCACGGGGTAGGTCGCGAGGATGATCGGCACCGCGCCGCGCAGGCCGACCCACGAGATGAACAGCCGGCTCTTCAGGTCGATCTGGAAGGGCAGCAGGGACAGCAGGACGGCGACCGGCCGCGCCACCAGCGCGAGCACGACCGCGATCACCAGCCCTTCCTCCGCGACCGATACCAGAGCGGACGGGAACACCAGCAGTCCGAGCATCAGGAACATGCCGAGCTGCGCCAGCCAGGCGAGCGTGTCGTGCACGCGCAGGATCCACGGCCGGTAGGGGATGCGGCTGTCGCCGACGATCACGCCGGCCATGTACACCGCGAGCAGGCCGCTGCCGTTGGCCATGGTCGGTACGCCGAAGGCGAGCAGCGCGATCGCGACGCTCACCACGGGATAGAGGCCAGGCGCCGGCAGGCGCGCCCGGCGCAGCGCGATGCGGCCGAGATAGCCGATGCCGAGCCCGCTCAGCAGGCCGACCACGAGCTGCACCACGAAGACCAGCGCGGTCTCGCCGTCGACGCCGCTGGCGGCGACCAGCGACTCGGCGCCGACCACCGTGAGCAGCATCGCCAGCCATCGGATCGTTCAGCCCGGACTCGACCTCGAGGATCGCCGCCGTGCGGCCGCGCAGGCGGATGCCGCCGCCGCGCAGCACCGAGAACACCGCGGCTGCGTCGGTCGACGAGACCACGCAGCCGACCAGCACCGCGACCGGCGTCGCCAGCCCGAGCAGGATACCGCCGCCCGCGGTGAGCGCGGCGGTCAGCACGACGCCCACGGTCGCCAGCAGGACGGCCGGCCGCGCCGCGCTGCGCAGCGTAGCGAGCCGGGTGTTGAGCCCGCCATCGAACAGGATCAGCACCAGCGCGAGCGAGCCGAGGTCGAACGCGGCCTCGTAATCCTCGAAGGGGATCCCGCCCGGGCCTTCCTCGCCGGCGAGCATGCCGACCACGAGGAAGATCAGCAGCATCGGCACGCCGAGCCGCTGCGAGATCGGGCTCAGCAGGACGGCTGCGAGCAGCAGGAAGCCGGCCGCGGTCAGGAACAGCGCGCCGCTGGTGAGCTCCATCAGTACGCGCGACCGCGCGGTCCGTTCCGCTCTCGCATCGGCCACCTATAGGACAGCCGCCCGGACGCGGCCAGCCTCTTGCCGCGCGCACGTGCGCGGAATAGTCGTTGCTCGTGTATCTGGGCATCGACCTCGGCACCTCGAGTGTCAAGCTACTGCTGGTCGACGAGCAGCAGCAGGCCGTCGACGAGCACGCCGTGGCGCTGGCGGTCACGCGGCCGCAGCCGCTGTGGTCCGAGCAGGATCCCGAAGCGTGGTGGTCGGCGACCTGTACCGCCGCTGCGGCGCTGCGCGCGCGCCGTCCGGGCGAGATGGCGCGCGTCGCCGCGATCGGCCTCGCCGGCCAGATGCACGGCGCGACCCTGCTCGACGCGCGCGACCGCGTGCTCCGTCCGGCGATCCTGTGGAACGACGGCCGCAGTGCGGCACAGTGCCGCGAGCTCGAGCGCCGTGAGCCACGCACGCGCGCGATCACCGGCAACCGCGCCATGCCGGGCTTCACCGCGCCGAAGCTGCTCTGGGTCGCGCAGCACGAGCCCGACGTGTTCCGCGCGGTCGCGCGCGTCCTGCTGCCGAAGGACTTCCTGCGCCTCAAGCTGTCGGGCGACGCCGCCAGCGACATGTCCGACGCCGCCGGTACGCTCTGGCTGGACGTCGCCGCGCGTTCGTGGTCGCCGGAGATGCTCGCAGCGACGGACCTGCCCGACAGCGCCATGCCGCGCCTGTATGAGGGCAGCGCGCCCACCGGGCAGGTGCGTGACGCGGTGGCCGACGCGTGGGGGCTGCGACGCGGCGTGATCGTCGCGGCCGGTGCAGGCGACAACGCGGCGGGTGCGGTCGGCGCCGGCGTGATCCATCCCGGCGACGCGTTGCTCTCGCTCGGCACCTCGGGCGTGTACTTCGTCGCCGGGGATCGCTTTGCGCCCAACCCCGAGCGCGCGGTGCACGCCTTCTGCCATTGTCTGCCGGTGTCGTGGCACCAGATGTCGGTCCTGCTGAGCGCGGCGAGCTGCCTCGCCTGGGTCGCGGGCGTGACCGGAGCGGCGAGCGAGGGTGCGCTGCTCGACGAGATCACGGCGGCGGCGCGCGATCCGCGCGTGATCTTCCTGCCGTATCTGTCCGGCGAGCGCACGCCGCACGACGACCCCGATGCGAAGGGCGTCCTCTTCGGCCTGTCGCACGCGACCACGCGTGCCGACCTCGGTCGCGCGGTGCTCGAGGGCGTCGCCTTCGCGTTCGTCGACGCGCAGGACGCGCTGCTCGCCGCCGGCACGACGATCGGCACGGTGTCGGTGATCGGTGGCGGCGCGCGCAGCGCGCTGTGGGGCCGGATCCTCGCCAGCGCGCTCGACCGTCCGCTGCTGCACCACGCCGGGGCGGAGCGCGGTCCGGCGTTCGGCGCAGCAAGGCTCGCTCGGCTCGCGGTCACCGGTGAAGACCCCGCCCGCGTGTGCACGCCGCCCGCCGCCGACCGGACCAGCACGCCCGACGCCGCGCTGCGCGCGCTGTATGGCGAGCGCGTCGAGCTCTACCGGCGCCTCTACCGCGAGCTACGGCCGAGCTTCGTAGCACTCGCCGGATGACGATCGAGATCTTCGAGGAGGACACGATGGCCGAGCCGTTCTTCCCCCACATCGAGAACGTCCCGTTCGTGGGACCGGACGGCGAGGAGCCGCTCGCGTTCCGCTGGTACGACGCCGATCGCTTGGTGCTCGGCAAGACCATGCGCGAGCAGCTCCGCTTCGCGGTCTGCTGGTGGCACACCTTCGGCTGGCCGGGCAGCGACATGTTCGGCGCCGAGACCTTCGACCGGCCGTGGTTCGGCGCTGGCGATCCCCTCGCGCTCGCGACCCGCAAGGCGGAGGTCGCCTTCGAGTTCTTCGCCAAGCTCGGCGCGCCGTTCTTCACCTTCCACGACCGCGACGTCGCCCCCGAAGGCGCCACGCTCGTCGAGACCAACGACAACCTCGACCGCGTTCTCGACGGGATCGAAGCCGGCATGGCGCGCACCGGCGTCGAGCTGCTGTGGGGCACGGCCAACCTGTTCAGCCACCGCCGCTACGCTGCCGGCGCGGCGACCAATCCGGATCCGGAGGTGTTCGCGTACGCGGCGGCGCAGGTGAAGAAGGCGCTCGACGCGACGCGCCGGCTCGGTGGAGCGAACTACGTCCTGTGGGGCGGCCGCGAGGGCTACGACACGCTGCTCAACACCGATCTGCGCCGCGAGACCGAGCAGCTCGGCCGCTTTCTCGCGATGGTGGTCGAGTACAAGCACGCCACCGGATTTGCCGGCACGCTGCTGATCGAGCCCAAGCCGATGGAGCCGAGCAAGCACCAGTACGACTTCGACGCGGCCGCCGTGCACGCGTTCCTGTTCCGCTTCGGCCTCGAGAAGGAAGTCAAGCTCAACGTCGAGGTCAACCACGCGACGCTCGCCGGGCACAGCTTCCAGCACGAGCTCGCCTACGCGGTGGCGAACGACCTGCTCGGCAGCGTCGACGTGAACCGCGGCGATCCGCAGAACGGCTGGGACACCGACCAGTTCCCGAACAGCGCCGAGGAGATGACGCTCGCGCTGTACACGATCCTGCGCGGCGGCGGCTTCACCACCGGCGGCTGCAACTTCGACGCCAAGCTGCGTCGCCAGAGCGTGTCGCCCGACGATCTCTTCCACGCGCACGTCGGCGGCATCGACACGCTCGCGCTCGGGCTGCTCGGCGCGGCGCGGCTGATCGAGGACGGCACGCTCGCAGCACTGGTCGAGCAGCGCTACGCCGGCTGGAGCTCGGCGCTGGGGCGCGGCATCCTCGCCGGCGAGCACGACCTCGACGACCTGGCGAAGCTGGTCGCGTCGCGTGGCATCGAGCCCACGCCGTCCTCAGGCCGGCAGGAGATGCTCGAGAACCTGGTCAACCGCCTGACGGTACGGCGCAGATGACCGGTCCCGGAAGACTGATCGTGGCTGCTGTCGCCACGTTCGCCGCGCAGGCGGTGAGCTGGGCGCCGCCGCGCGCGGGTGCGACCGCCGAGCCGCCCGTGCCGTCGCCGGAGCTGCGCCTGAGCGACAAGCCCGGGCTCGGCTGCTGCTGCATGTCGCGGCCGATCTCGCCGTCGAGCCCGAAGTGCTCCTACGGGCTGCTGGAGGAGAAGTGCCGGACGGCAGGGAAGGTGCTCGCGGACCCGGGCACGACCTGGACGCCGGGCAAGTGTCCGCAGCCGTGACGCGTGCCCGGCGGGCGGAGGCTCAGGGCGCGACGATGATCGACGGCACGCAAAGCTCGTCGAGCGCCGAGGCGTCGAGCTGCTCCGAGCCGAGCTCGTTGCCGAGCAGCAGGCCGCTGCGCTTGACGAAGCGCGTACTGCCGGAGCTCGTCCGCACCTGGTAGCAGAGCAGCCGCGGTGCATGGCCCACGGCCCCCGGATCCTGGCCGTCCAGGTCGAGCGGTGAGCACAGGCGGGTCGGCCGGGCGACGTCGACCGTGAGCGTGCCGAGCTGGTCCTCGATCGTGACCCCGAACACCGGCAGGAACTTCGCAGTGCCTTGCGAGATCGCGACCTTGTAGCAGCCGAAGCGGTCGGGATCCGGCGGGATCGGGGGGCCGGGCGGCGTGCTCATGCTGAGCGCGCTCGGCAGCAGCACGCCGTCGATCTTCTTCAGGTCGACGCGAATCGTGCCGAGCTGATTGACGATCTCGAGATTGCTGCGCGGTGCACCGCTCGGCAGCGTGTCGTGCAGCCGTACCAGGTAGCTCGCGAGCGTGTCCGGGTGAGCCGCCGCGCCAGGATCACCGCCGTTCACGCTGCTCGGCAGGCAGAGGCGCTCCGTCTTGCGCAGGTCGGCGAGCGCCGTGCCGAACTGGTCCGCGGCCGGGAGGCCGGCGACGGGCTGGAGCCGCGGCGTGCCCTTGCTCGTCTTGGCGCGGTAGCAGACGAAGTGATCGAGCGTCGCCGCCGGCAGCTCGCAGAGCGGTTCGTCGATCGGCGGCGCGCCCGAGCGGCAGCCGATCGCGTCGAGGCAGTAGTCCGCGCCGGTGCAGCGGTCGCCGTCGCCGCAGGGCACCGGCAGCGCGACGCAGGCGCCGCCCTGACACGTGCCCGTGGTGCACGCCGAGCCGTCGCTGCACGGGGTACCGTTGCTCTGTGCGGCGCAGCTCGTCACGCACTGGTTGTCGATCGCGAGGCAGATCTCCTTGCCGGCTTGGACTGGCAGGCACATCTCGAGCGTGCACGCGTCGCCGTCGTCGGGACAGACCGCACCGGGCAGGCACTGGCCGGCGCCGTCGCAGCGATCGTCCTGCGAGCAGTCGTTGCCGTCGGCGCAGGCCGAGCCGGGCCCGTGCGCGGCGCAGGCGGGGAGGGGCCCCGCCTGCGCCGCGCACGGGCAGGCCGCGGGGTTCTCCTGGTAGTGGCAGCCGAGCGCGGCCAAGCAGGAGTCGGTGGTGCAGGAGTCGTCGTCGTCGCAGCGCAGCGCGGGCCCCTGCGGCGCGCACGTGCCGGCGGTGCAGGCGTCCTCGGTGGTGCAGGCATCGCCGTCGCTGCACGTGCTGCCGTTCGGCTTGCTTGCGGAGAGGCAGCCCGCTTCGGCGTCGCAGCTCTCGTCGGTACAGCTCTCGTCGTCGTCGCAGCGGCCGTCGTCGGGTGTCGCCACGCAGCCGATTCCGGTGGCGCAGGAGTCGATCGTGCAGGCAACCCCGTCGTTGCAGACCCGGACCGGATGCTTGCACAGCGCGAACGCGTTGCAGACGTCGGCGGTGCAGAGGTTGCCGTCGTCGCTGCAGCTCTCACCGGTGCGCGGCTGGTAGGTGCAGCCGCCGCCGGGCGTGCAGTCGGCCGTGCACTCGTTGCCGTCGCTCGGGCACGGCGGGGTGCTCTCGACCTGGCACAGGTGCGAGCAGCCGTCGCAGGCCGCGGAGTTGCCGTCGTCGCAGCTCTCGCCGGGCTCGAGGCTGGTGTTGCCGCAGCACATGTTGAGCAGCGGATCGAGCAGCAAGGTCGGTGCGGGCGTGACCACCGCGAGCGGGTCGATCGTCGGCGTACCGGCCGCGAGCGTCAAGATGTTGCAGGAGGTCCCGATCAGCGGATTGCATGGTGCGGCGACCACCCGGCCCGCGCTGGGAACCGTGATCACGCCGGCCGTGATGGCGTTGGCGCCGCTCAACCCGCCGCCACCGGCGCTGGTGTCGAGCGCGCCCTCGATGCTCGCCCGACAGCTCTCGAGCGTGGTGAAGCCGCCGTTGCCGCCGGTCGAACCGCGGGCTTCGAGCGTGCCGGCTACGACGATGCTGGTCGCGTCACGCAGGGTGATCGCGCCGCCGCCGAAGTAGCCGCCGTTGGCCTGCATGGACTTGCCACCGGTGACCGTGACGACGCCGTCACTGCGCACGTCGATCTCGCCGCCGGCCGCGTCGCCGCCGCCACTCGCCCGGACGTGGGCCGCGAACGTCGCGTCGCCGCCGGCGTCGATCTCGATCGAGCCGCCGTTCGAGCCGCCGCCGTTGCCCTGCGCCGAGAGCGTTGCCGCGATCTCGAGCGTCCCGGCAGCAACGATGACGATGCTACCGGCCTCGCCTTCGGGCGTGGCGCCGTCGGTGGTGATGCTGCCGAGCACCGTGACGTTGCCGGCCTCGCCGAGCAGCGCGATCGGTCCACCGTCGCCGCCGTCGCCGAGCTCGATCTGCTCGCCGCTCGCCCTGATCGTCGCCGTGCTCGCGACCAGGATGTCGCCGGCGTCCGCTGTCACCACGATGCCGCCCGGGTAGTCACCGCCCGACACGTTGAGCGACGCGCTGATCTCGACGCGCTGGCCCGACAGATCGAGCTGGCTGCGCCGGCGCAGAGGAAGTGGCCGGTTGCATGGACCGGTGCTGCGAGCAGCAGCGGGCCGCTGGTGGCGCGCAGCGTGATCGCGCCGCCGCAGGCTTCGCTGCCCGTACCGTCCGCCTCGACGCTGCCCGCGCGGACGTCGATCGAGCCCGCCGTGACGCTCAGGATACCGCCGCCCGCGGCGCCGCCGACGTCGAGGGTCGGGCCGCTGCCGCTCATCACCAGCGCACCGGCGACACTCAGCGTGACGTTGCCGCCCGCAGCACCGGTCGACCCGACCGAGCGGATCCTGCCGCCGGTGAGGTTGACCGTACCGGCGCTCAGCGCGAACGAGCCGCCGGTGAGCGCGCTCTGCAGGGTTCCCGTGACGACGACGGCGCGCGTGCCGAAGTCCAGGTGGCAGCCGCTGGCGACGTCGCGCGTGCCGGCGATCGTGCACGGATTCGCGGTCGCCGCGCACACGTCGCTGGCGGAGCAGACCACGGCGCCCTCGGCGCGGGTCACGAGCACGCTCGCCGCGAGTACGAGGCAGGCGAGGCTCAGTGACGTCGGGTGTCGTGCTGTCAAAAGCTTCTACTCCGTCGGGGGTGTTGCCGTGGCTCGAGTCCGGCTCGATGCGCGAGCACCATAGACCCTGCGTCTCACCCGGGGCAATCGTCGAATCGCGGGTGATCGGTGGGCGACCGATTGACTCGCACGAAGCCGGCCCACTATCGAAGGTTCATGCGCCTGCTCCCGACCGCGATCCGCCCGCTCCTGGTGCTCGCCCTCCTGCTGCCGCTCGCTGCCGCCCGCGCGGCATCGCGGCAGCCGCGGACACGCCAGCTCCCGCCGCGACCGCCAGCGAAACCGCCGCGCCCCCGAGCGCGACTCCGGTCCAGCCCCAGGCCAAAGCCAAGGCCAAAGCAAAGCCCAAGGTCAGGGACGGCATGGTCACGGTGGCCGGCGGGGCCTTCTTCATGGGCTGCAACGAGGCGGTGGACATCGAGTGCTTCGCCGACGAGAAGCCGGGTCGCATGGTCGAGGTCGAGACCTTCCAGATCGACCAGAAGGAGATCTCGGTCGCGCAGTTCGCGCGCTGCGTCACGGCCAAGGCGTGCTCGAGCGAGGGCCTGACGATGCCCTTCTACGACGGCAAGGAGCAGCCCGAGTACGCCGAGTTCTGCAACTGGAAGAAGAAGGGCCGCGAGCAGCACCCGATCAACTGCGTCCCCTGGAGCGAGGCCGAGGCCTACTGCAAGTGGAGTGGCAAGCGCCTGCCGACCGAGGCCGAGTGGGAGAAGACGGCGCGCGGCGTCGACGGACGCAAGTATCCCTGGGGCGACGTGCACCCGATCGGCGTCAAGCTCGCCAACGTCGCCGACGAGACGGCGCGCAAGCGCTACCCGGAGTGGAAGTCGACCAACGGATACGACGACGGCTACCTCGCGACCGCACCGGTCGGCTCGTTTCCCGACGGCGCGGCGCCGAGCGGGGCCGAGGACATGGTCGGCAACGTGTGGGAGTGGATCGCGGACCCGCGCGAGACCGGGCGGGTGGTGCGCGGCTCGGCCTGGACCTTCGACCCCGTCCTGACGCGCACCTCGCTGCGCGGCTGGACAGACGCCAAGGTTCGCGCCGCCGACGGCGGCTTCCGCTGCGCGAAGTAGGCGCGACCGAATTGCCCTGCGCCGGACGCTCGGATACGAGCGCAGCATGTCTTCCGCACGCTTCTCCACACGCGTCTGCGTCGTGACCGGCGCCGGCTCGGGCCTCGGCCGCGCGACCGCGCTCAAGCTCGCCGCCGAGGGCGGCCACGTCGCCTGCCTCGACCTCGCGCTCGAAGCCGCACGCCGCGTCGCGATCGAGGTCGAGGCGGCCGGCGGCGTCGCGCGTGCGTACGTGGTCGACGTCGCCGATCCGGGATCGGTGCGCGCCGCGGTCGACGCGCTGGCCACCGAGATCGGCCGGCCGCAGGTGCTGGTCAACTGCGCCGGCACGGGCCGGTTCGCCAACTCGCACGAGATGCCGTTCGAGGACTGGTCGCGCATCATCGCCGTCAATCTGACGGGAACGTTCTTGATGGCGCAGGCGGTGCTGCCGTACCTGCTCGACGGCGGCGGTTGCATCGTCAACATCGCGTCGAACGCGGGGCTGATGGGGATCGCGTACGGCGCCGCCTACTGCGCCTCGAAGGCGGGCGTGGTGAACCTGACGCGCGCGCTGTCCGACGAGTACCTGAAGCGCGGCATCCGGGTGAATTGCGTTGCTCCGGGAGGCATCGCGACACCGTTCCAGCAAACCTTTCGCGACATGCCGCCCGGCGCGGATCCGACGCTGCTCGGCAAGATCCGCTCGCCACTCGGCATGGCGGAGCCCGACGAGGTTGCTGGGCTGGTCGCGTGGATCGCCTCGGACGAGGCGCGCTACATGGCCGGCTCGATCGTCTCGATCGACGGCGGCATCACGACATGAACAGACCGATTCGCTGGCGGCAGAGCCTGCCGCTCGTGCTCGTGCTCGGGGTGATCGGGACCCCCGTGTCTCGGCGGTCAGCGCATTCGACGTGCCCGGCGCGGGCGACGTCTACCTCTTGCTCGGCCTCGCTCGCGATTGACGCCGGCGCGGCGCGGCGGTGAGCGTGCGGCGCACGCGGCGGAGCCGCGCGAAGCTTCCTCGCCCCGGCTCGCTCGCGCTCGGCCGCGCGCTGCGCGCGCGGATTGTCCGGTGCATCTGCGGCCGGCTTGTCTCGCGCCGTGCCGCGGCCTATGCAGGCCGATGAACAGGCCACGGACAGCGAAGGAGCAGCGCATGGCCACGGCACGCTACGTCGAATTCGATCCTTTGCTCGCGCCGGACGAGCTCCGACTCCTGCTGGACATCGTCGACCGCCGCGCGCCGTACCCGACCTACGGCGAGGGGCGCCGGCAGGAGGGCTTCGGCGCAGGCATCCCGCAGCGCTTCGACGCGCTGCGCAACTTCCTCGACGGCCGTGCCGGCCAGGATCCGGTGTGGAAGCTCGCGTCGCGCACCAACTACTTCCGCGACACCTTCGCCTACGAGGAGCCGCTCTTTCCGGAGATCGGCTTCTTCCAGCGGCTGCCGCAGCTCGTCGAGGCGGCGCAGTACGTGACCGGTCGCGCCGTCGTGCGCCCGGCGATCGTCTATCTGAACGTGCTCGTGCCCGGGCAGGAGCTGGCGATGCACACCGACGTGCCCGAGTTCCGCGGCGCCAACCGCACCCGCGAGCCCGAGTGGCTGCTGGTCGCGATGCACCACTCGGGCCTGTTCGAGCGCTGGCGGCGTCACATCGCGACCGGCGTGAGCTGGTACCACAACTGCGAAGGTGGCGAGTTCACCTACTACCCCGACGGCCGCGACGCCGCGCCGCGGCGGCTCGCGGTGCGCGCGAACACCGCGATCCTGCTCGATACCGACTCGGTGTTCCACGGCATCGACCCGCTCGCGCTGCGCGCGGTCGAGTTGCCGCGAATCGAGCCCGGCGCCCGCCTGCACCGCGATCCGGACGGATCGTGGAGCGTGCGTGCGGGCGACGAGGTGCGGGCGCGCTACGCCTGGCCGGATCTGCGTCTGTCGATCTCGTGGAAGGCGTGGTGCTTCGCCGACGAGGACGAGGCCAGGATCAACGACGAGCACGCTGACGACCTCGAGCTGCCGATGATCCTCGACACCCTGAGCGCCGATCTGGTGCGGCGCGGTCGCATCGCGAGCCGGCCCGACGACGAGCGCCTCGCCCGACTGATTCTCGAGGAGTACATCCGCTTCCCGGGCTGATGCCCGATCCTGGCTGGTGGGTGCGCGCCATCTCCTTCCGAGCCACGAGGTGGCTTGCCGCGCTCACCTCGTGCGTGCTCGCGAGCGCGTGCCGGGACGAGGCTCGACCGGGTACGCCATCGGTGGGCTCCGCGGCGCGCGTGAGCGGCGCCGCGGACACGCCTTGTATCTGCGACGACGTTTCCGCGACCGGCGCCTGCGGCCACGTCGCGCTCGGGCACTACCGCCGGCGCGCCCTGCTGCTCGAGCCTGGGAGCAAGCTCTCGTTGGCGCTCGACGGCGGCACCGCGCGAGCATGACAGTGGTGGCCGAGCCCGCTGCCGCGGGTACGAACACGAAGCTCGCGCTGGCGCTTTCGCGTCGCGCGCGGCACGCCCGAGCAGCTCGACGAACGCACCCGTCGGCAGCTCGAGGCCCTCGGCTACCTGATGCAGTGACGGTCCTTTCTTCGGGACGTCGTCCTGGGCGACGCTACGGAATCACGCGCGCACGTTTTGCACGGCGACGCCGAGCCGCGGCGCGCGCGACAGCGGTCCATCAGCCGTCACGAGGATCGCTTGCCGAAATCTCGCTGCCGCGACGTAGAGAGCGTCGTACGCGCTCACGTGGCCGCGGAGCCGCCACGCCTCGTGGAGCAGTTCGCGATGCGAGAGTCGCTCGACGTCCCAGTCGAGGAGATCCTCGATCGCTTCGCCGGCACGCTTTGGCAAGAGCCGCTTCGCCAACACCTCACGACGCAGAACGGCGAGGACCTCGGCGTCGAGCAGCTGCGGTGCGGCCAGCTCGGCGCCGTCCAGGATCGCCTCGAGTGCCAGGCCGAGCTTGGTGCGCAGCAGGTACTCGACCGCGGCCGATGCGTCGACGACCAGGATCACCCGCCGAGCTCCTGCTCGCGCTCGGCGCGGATCTCGTCGATGGTTCGCGCCACCGGCCGTCCGAGGTCGACGGCGCTTCGCTTGTCGATCCGGCGGCGAAAGTCATCGCGCCGGATCTCGCGCACGACGGCCTCGAGCACGACGTCGCGCACCGTTCGCCCCTGGCGTTGCGCATGAGCGCGAATCTTCCGGTGCACGGTCTCGGGAACATTCTTGACCTGCAGATTGGCCATGGCATGCCAGTAGCATGCCTCGAGCATGCCACCAATTGCGCGCCGGCCGGCGGCTTGCCTGCGTCACGTTTCGGCCACCCGATACCGCCCTGGAGACATCCTCGCGGTGCACGCTTAACCGTTGGCCTGCCCCCGGCGCCTCATGCTCAGGGGAACACGATGACCAGACGACCACCGAGGAATTTCGCGCGCTGGTCGACCTTGCCGCCGGAGCGGTTGCGGCCGCCGAGCGACCGCGCCTCGACCATCACCTGGCCCAGTGCGCCGCTTGTCGCGACGTCCTCGCCGCCCTGCGCGGACATCCCCGCGCGCCTGCGCCACGTTCCACCGGCCAGCGCGTCGGCGCACTGGCAGCGGCAGCGCCACGCGATCATGGCAGCGGTGCGGGAGCTTCCCGCGCATCGCGCGCAACGCCGTTGGGGGCTGCGCCACGCCTGGCGGCCGACGCTCGTCGCTACGGCGGCGGCGGTGGTCGTCGCCCTCTGGCTGGCAAGGTAGCGTCGTCGCCGGGCCGGCGGGTGTCGACACGACGGCGTTCGCGCACGGCGCGTTGCGCTCGATCGAGCGCCGTCCGACGACGCCGAGGTGGGCCGGCTGGTCGCCGACGCCATCACCGTCGCGCGCGAGCTCGGAGCGGTGCCGCTGGAGACCTTCGCCGAGGTTGCGAAGCTGCTCACCGTCGCGCAGCAAGCGCGGTTTCTGGTCGAGCTGGGCACGTTGCGCGACTCGGTCCACGAGCGACTCGGCGGCCGCTTGCTCCACAAGCCGTGAGCCGAGCCGCTCTCTCGGCTTGGCTCCGATCAGAAGCTAGCATCGACGCACGGTGTCCCCGGTGAACCTCGCCGCACGTCGCGTCCGCTTCCGGTCCGCGAAGCACGAAGGGGTTGCGAGCGGGGTCGTCGCGCCCGCGCGGCACGGCGCCGGCGATCCGACGTTGGCGGCATTGCCGGCGCCGCGCTGCTCGGCGGGAGCGTCACGGTGTCGCTGCCGGCGGCAAACTGGCGGCGCCTCGCCTCGCCGTTGCTCGACGTGAGCGTCGCGCGAGCGCAACGGCCGTGATCACGACGCACCGACCTCGCATGGTACCTCCCGCGGTTTCGAACCGCTGCGCGAGTGAGCCCCTTGCGGGTATCACTCGCGCAGCGACGCGGACAGCCTAGTTTGCAGCGACGACCGATGGCACGCAGACGTGCTCGCGCCAGAGCAGGGTGACGAAGTCGCTGCCGAGCGCGTGCGCGACCGACGCGTTGCGGGGTCGGAAGAAGTCCGGATAGCGGCCCCAGACGCGACGCTCCTGGATGCCGTAGCAGACCAGGTGGACGGCATCGTGCTCGACGCCGCCGCCGGCGACCCTGGTCGGATTGCACAGCATCTCGGGTTGGATGACATCGACCGAGCCGGCGCCGAACTCGTCGCCGAGCGTCATCGTCACGGGTCGGAAGCGCGGCGTGCCGTACTTCGTTCCGGCAGCGTAGCACTTGTAGCCGTCGAGACCGGGATCGGCGGGTGCCTGGTTCGAGCCCGCGGGCATGCAGAGCTGCGTCGCCTTGCCCACGCTCAGCGTCAAGCTGCCGAGCGCGTTGTGGACCTGCACCACCCGCGACTTCTCGACGCCGCTGGCGCGGCGCAGTCGGATGCAGGCGAGCCGGCGCGCGTTCTGGCCTTCGGGCATCGACAGTGCCGAGCAGACCTCGGTGGTCCCGCCGATGTTGAAGCTGGCGGCCTCGAAGCGGTCCTCGAGCAGGACCTTGCTCGAGCCGAACCACCAGACCGGCTTGTGCCAGCTGAACGACTCGTAGCACTGGAAGGACGACACGCAGGCGGCGGGCTCGACGTCGCCGGCCTCGCAGACGCCGTCGAAGCAGGCATCGTCGACCGTGCACGGATCGCCGTCGTTACACGCGGTGCCGTCGGGCTCCGAGCCGCCGACGCAGGCGCCGGTCGCCGGGTCGCACGATCCGGCCGAGCCGCACTGGCCGCTGCCACCCGGGCCGCAGAGCAGGGGATCGGCGCCGCCGCAGACGCCCGTGCCGTCGCAGGTGTCGGTCTGCGTGCAGGGGTCGCCGTCGTTGCACGGGGTGCCGGCGGGTGCCGGGCCGCCGACGCAGGCGCCGGTCGCGGGATCGCACGACGCGGGCGAGGCGCACTGTCCGATCTCGCCCTGCGGGCAGAGCAGGAGATCGGCGCCGACGCAGACGCCCGCGCCGTCGCACGAGCCGCTCTGCGTGCACAGATCGTCGTCGCTGCAGGTGCTGCCGGCCGCCTCGAGCGTACAGATCGACGAGCAGCAGTCACCGTCCGTCCGGTTGCCGTCGTCGCACGACTCGCCGAACTCGAGGACGCCGTTGCCGCAGGTGTCGACGTACGCGAACACGTCCGAGACGAAGTTGCCGTCACCGGGCACCAGGTTGGTGGCGCTGCTCGCGAACACGACGATGCTGCCGTCGCCGGACATGCTCGCCCACAGGGTCGAGCTGCCGTCGGCCTCGGTGCCGTCGGCGGCCACGTTCACGCGCACGATCGTTCCGTTCAGGCGGTCGCGCAGCAGCACGTCGACCCGGTTGTTGGTGTCGTTCGCAACGAGGTTGCTCGCGCCGCTGGTGAAGGCGACGTAGCGCCCGTCGGCGGACAGCGCCGGCGGATCGACGAAGCCGCTGCGGTTGTTGCCCTCGCCACCGGTGCTCGACACGCTGGCGCGCTCGGTGACGCCGGTCACGCGGTCGTGCACGAAGACGTCGGTGCGGCCGTTCACGTCGCCGGAGACGAGATTCGAGGCGTCGCTGTCGAACGCGACGACACGGCCGTTGCCCGACACGCTCGCGCCGATGCTCTGCTGTCCGCCCTGCACGCCGGCCGACGAGACGCTCATGCGTGTCGTCTCGCCGGTCGCCAGATCGTGTGCGAACACGTCGGTGACGTTGTTGGTGTCGCCGGCGACCAGGTTCGACGCGAAGCTGTGGAAGACCACCACCGTACCGTCGGCCGAGATGCGCGGCGCGAGGCTCAGATTGTCGCTCTCGACGCCGCCCGGGCCGACGCTCACCCGCGTCGTCGTCAGTGCTTCGCGGTCGTGCACGTAGATGTCGAAGGTGTCGTTGGTGTCTTCGGCGACCAGCGGTGCCGCGCTCGCGAACGCGACCAGGCGGCCGTCGGCGGAGATCGCCGGCGAGACGCTGTCCGAGATCGCCTGGCTGCCGTCGGCGGCGAGGCTGACGCGCTCGGTGGTGCCGGTCGCGCGGTCGTGGACGAAGACGTCGAAGCGGCCGTTGTCGTCGCCCGCGACGAGGTTGGCGGCCGGACTTGCGAAGGCGACGAAGCGACCGTCGTCGGACAGCGCCGGCGTGGTGCTCTGTCCGCTCGCCTGCTCGCCGCTGGAGCTGACACTGACGCGCTCGGTCGAGCCGGTCGCGCGGTCGTGGACGAAGACGTCGAGCTGGAGGTTGTCGTCGCCGGGAACGAGGTTCGAGGCACTGCTGACGAAGGCGACCAGGCGACCGTCGGCGGACAGCGCCGACGTCGTGCTGCTCGCACCGGCCTCGCTGCCGTCGGACGCGACGCTGACACGCTCCACCTCGAACGCGCCGACCGAGGTGGCGGCGATTCCGATCAGGAGCAGGCCGGTCCCGAACGACAGGCCGAAGCGAACGAGGTCGAACCAGGTGTGGGCGTGGTGCGTGGAGTCGTCCCACACGGCGGATGACATGGTGGTCCTGAGGTGCATGGTACGGGATCGAGCAAGTTGGGTACCCGGTTGCAGTGCTGCCCCCCGACCAGGCAGAGGGGCCTCTGATCGTCGGGAAAGCGGCCTGCGTCCAGACAGATTTGGTGCCCGGCGGCGCGCGGTCGCGGGGCTGGTCCGGGTCTGAGCGTCGCCGGTTCGACGAAGAGCGACGCGGCCGTAACGAACGGGCGATTATCCTCGACGTCAGGCCCGGCGAAGGGCGCGCAGCGCCGGGCACAATCGACGCAGCGGCGGAGAGCCCAGCGAAGTCGCCGGCGTCCGGCGGGCCCGTTCGTCTCGCGGCACCCGACGGCCCAGCTTGCACCCCGACGCCTCATGCACGACGATGCTGTCTTTGGCTCGCCCGGCTCCGGGTGGGTACGCGTCCGTCGAGGAGACAATCATGGCCAGAGTCGCAGTCGTCGGTTCGGGTGCTTGGGGTACGGCGCTCGCGGCACATTCCGCGCGGCTCGAGCACAACGTGCGACTGTGGGCGCGCGAGCCGCAGGTGGTCTCCGACATCCAGGAACGGCACGAGAACGTGCTGTTCCTGCCCGGCATCGAGCTGCCGCCCGACCTGCGCGCCTCGCAGGACCTCGACGAGGTCGTCACCGGCGCCGAGATGGTGATCCTGGTTCCGCCGTCGAAGCATCTGCGCGTGATGTCGAGCGAGATCGCCCCCTATGTCGACCCCGACGCCATCGTGGTGATCGCGTGCAAGGGCATCGAGGAGGAGAAGCTCGAGCTGATGAGCCAGGTGCTCTCCGAGACCATGCCCGACATCGACGCCAGGAGCTTCGTCTTCCTCTCCGGGCCGACCTTCGCGCGCGAGGTCGCGAGCGGCCTGCCGACCGACGTCGTGGCGGCGTCGCGCGGCATGCAGGCGGCGCGCCGCCTGCAGCCCTGGCTGCACTCGCCGACCTTCCGCGTCTACACCAGCGGCGATCCGATCGGCGTCGAGGTCGGCGGCGCGCTGAAGAACGTGATCGCGGTCGCGGCCGGTGCGAGCGACGGTCTCGACCTCGGCTCGAACGCCCGCGCGGCGCTGATCACGCGTGGTCTCGCCGAGATGACGCGGCTCGGAGTCTCGCTCGGCGCCGACCCCCTGACGTTCCTCGGCATGGCCGGCGTCGGCGATCTGGTGCTGACCTGCACCGGCGATCTGTCGCGCAACCGGACGCTGGGCATGAAGGTCGCGGCCGGCTTCGACCCGGAGGCCTACCTCGCCAGCCAGCGCACCGTCGCCGAGGGCTTCAGCACCAGCGCCGCCGCGTTCGCGCTGGCGCAGAAGGTCGGCGTCGACATGCCGATCACCGAGCAGGTCTTCCACGTCCTGCACAAACGCCGCCCGCTGCTCGAAGCGCTGCGCATCCTGCTGACGCGCGAGTACAAGGAGGAGTTGGTGGGGATTCGGTGACGGCCGGATCGCCGGTGCCGCACTTTCGTGCTTGACGCTTCTCCTTTTCGCGAGCCCACAACGCGACTGCCGAACTGGAGTGATCCGGTTGCCGTGGAGAGCGGAGCCTCCCAACATTGTTTCGTCGCGGTTCGTCTGCTTTACGCTGACGGCCGCTGAGCGTGAGTTCACCCTCGCCTCGGCCGCGCATGGCCGGATCTTCGCGGCTGGTGCTGGTCTCGTTCAGAATTGACGCGTGTTGGCGCGAAGTTTGGCGAGGCCTGCAATGAGCGTGTCCCGGAACGCGGTATCGTCATACCTCGCGAGTGGGCCGCTCGCGTGTTGCTGATGAGCGGGGCTGCTTGAAGCAAATTGTTGCGCTTGACAAAAACGGAAACAGTCAAGTATAGCCCAATCAAGATGCGGGACTCGCAGCGACAACTTCCGCTCGTGGGGCGCTCTCGCTGGGGTGGCGCGCGACGCGGAACCGGTCGGAAGCGCCAACCCGGCCGACGCCCGTCGGTCGCGCATCGATCGCGGCCTCGGCTCGAGGCTCGGCATCCCTTGCTGGTCACGCTGCGCGCGCGCCCCGGGATCGACTGGCTGCGCACGCCGGTGGCCTATCGCGCGCTCGAGAAGGCTCTCGCGACCTCGTCCAGCGAGACGCTCCGTCTCGTCCGCTTCTCGGTGCAGACCGACCATGTGCATCTGATCGTCGAGGCCGAGTCTGCCGTCGAGTTGTCGCGTGGAATGCGCGGGCTCGCGATCCGCTGTGCGCTGGCGGTGAACCGAGCCGTCGGCCGGGCCGGGGCCGTGTGGGACGATCGCTACCACGCGAGTGCGCTGTGCACGCCGAGGATGGTGCGCAACGCGCTGGTCTACGTGCTCGCGAACGCCCGCAAGCACCTGCGCGTGCGGGCCGGGCTGGATCCGTGCTCATCCGCGCGCTTCTTCGATGGCTACGTCGAGCGGTCGACCATGGAGCTGGCGGGCGAGGGGCCAACGCGCGTTCCGCGGACCTGGCTGCTGCGCGTCGGATGGCGGCGGCACGGGTTGATCGGCTCCGACGAGGCGCCGGCGGCGCCGAGAACACGGCGGCGAGTGGGCGGTCGCAGCCAGCGCTGAGCTCCGGTGCGGCGCGGGGCGCTGAGCGGAGTCGCGGCGACCCGCCCCCTACGTCTGGGGGCCGACCTCGAAAGGCCGTGGCACACGGAACGCAAGCAGCACGACGCAGGGCATGACCTGCACCCGCCGCCCGGTACCAACACCCAACACCCGCGCTCGCGTTGCGGGCGGGTCGGCGTGCGACTATCGTCCAAGCATCCCGGAGCACAGGAGAGAGCCATGAACGTCGCGATGTGGGGCAAGGCCGTGCGGGTGATCCCGCGGGTCACGAAGGACGAGTGGGACGCGCTCGACGTGATCTCGCGCTGGCTGATCGCCACCCGTTCGGCCGTGCTGGTGATGACGTTCAACGCGGCCGCGATCGCCGGGCTGCTGGCGCTGCGCGACGGCGGCTTCCACATGCTGCCGTGGCTGATGGTGACCGTCGGGCTGCTGTTCGCGCACGCGACCAACAACCTGATCAACGACTTCACCGATCACATCAAGGGCGTCGACAAGGACAACTACTTCCGCTCGCAGTACGGTCCGCAGCCGCTCGAGCACGGGCTGATGACGCGCGCGCAGCTCTTGACGTACATCGCGGTCACCGGCGCGATCGCGCTGGCCGCCGGTCTCTACCTGGTCGCGACGCGCGGTGAGGCGACGCTCACGCTGCTCGGCCTGGGCGCGTTCTTCGTGCTCTTCTACACTTGGCCGCTGAAGTACATCGGCATGGGCGAGGTGGCGGTGATCCTGGTCTGGGGACCGCTCATGGTCGGCGGTGGCTACTACGTCATCACCGGCTCGGTGAACGCCGACGTGATCCTGGCGAGCCTGCCGTGTGCGCTGGCCGCGACCACGGTGCTGTTCGGCAAGCACACCGACAAGCTCGAGGCCGACGAGGCCAAGGGAATTCGCACCATGCCGGTGCTGCTCGGCGAGAGGAACGCGCGCTACGCGACGATCGCGATGGTGATCCTGCAGTACGTGCTGGTCCTGTACCTGATCCTCAACGGGTATCTGTCGTGGCTGATGCTGGTGGTGTTCTTCGCCGCCGGCTGGGCCTGGAAGGCGATCCAGGTCTACTCCCACGCGCGCCCGTCGGCGCCGCCGCCCGAGTACCCGCCGAACATCTGGCCGCTGTGGTACGCGGCGCTGAGCTTCCAGCACACGCGGCGCTTCGGGATGCTGTTCCTGCTCGGGCTGATCCTCGACGTGATCGCGCGCGGGATGGGCCTCGTCGGATAGCGCACGGGTACCGCGCGGTCGGCTGAACGGCTTCCTGGGAGGGCGGTGCGGATCACGACGCGCACGGCGTTCGGTTGGCTTACGGCTTTCTGGCTGACGCTGCTGCCGCTCTTCGTCGCCTGGCTCGCGCTGGACCAGACCGAGGCGCCCTGGGACCAGTCGCTGCATTCCAGCTCGATCCTGCGGCTGCACGACGGGCTCGTGCGCGGCAACCTCTGGCGGGCGTACGAGCTGTCGCGGTTCTATCCACCGCTCTTCCACGTGCTCGCGGTTCCGGCGTCGTTCGTCTCGACGCATCCGGATGCCTACTGCTTCGGGAACTGGCTGGCACTCCTCGCGGTGATGTGGGGCACGTTCCTGACCGGGCGCGCGCTCGCGGGATCGGCCGCCGGACTGGTCGGAGCCCTCGTTGTCCCGGCCTACGGGTGGGTCACCTGGATGGGGCGCATGCCGATGACCGACTTGACGTTGACCGCGACGGTCATCCTCACGCTGGCCGTCCTCGTCCGCCCCATCGACCTGACCGAGCCGCGGCACGCGCGCTGGCTCGGGATCGCGATCGCGCTGGGCATGCTCGCGAAGTGGCCCTACGTGCTGTTCACCTTCCTGCCGCTGGCACGGCTCGGGTGGGCGCACTGGGTCCGAGCCGGACGCGTGCTGCGTGCGCGCGCGTTCTGGCGCCCGCTCGCCACCGTGCTGGCGTGGCCGCTCGTGCTGGCAGGGCCGTGGTACGCGCGCAGCCTGCCGTCGTTGCTGGGCAACGCGTCGTGGCACCTGGGCTCGGGCGTCGTCGTCGACGAGGGCGATCCGCCGCTCTTCAGCCTGGAGTCCCTGGAGTATTACCCGCGCCAGCTCTGGGCCGGCTACCTGAGCGTGCCGCTGCTTCTCCTGCTGGCCGCCGGCCTCGTGGTGCTGCTGTTGAAGTGGCGCGATGACGTGCCGGCCGAGGTCGCTCCGCCGGCCCGCTGGGCGCCGCTCGGACTGTCCGTTCTCGGCGGCCTGGGCTGCATCCTGCTCATCGCGAACAAGGACGCCCGCTATCTCATGCCGATGATTCCCGTGGCAGCGGTGGTGTCGGGTGCATGGCTCGTGGTGCTGGGCGCAGTCGCGCGGAGGCGGGCGATCATCTGCTGCGCGGTCCTCGGCTGGACGCTGGTTGCCGACACGCTCTTTCGCGTCTCGCCGCCCGATCGCACCGACTGGAAGGTCGCCGAGACCGCCGCGGCGATCGCGACGCATTTCGATCACCCGGATGATCCAGGGAAGGTGCTCGTCGTGCCGAACGACCTCGCCATGAACTCCAACTCGCTGAGCTACGCCCTGCAGCGGATCTCGCAGTCGAAGGTGAATGTCGAGCGTGCGAACGGTGTCCCGGACGAGGCGAAGCTCCGCGAGTTCGAGTTCGCGGTTGCGGTGCTGCCGCCGCCCGAGGAGACGCCGGTGTCCCGCGACTCCGCCGCTGCGGCGCGGTTTCTCCTGTCGCGACCGGACTGGGCCGTCGCGGCGAGGCTCACCCGTGGTGACGATCGCGAGATCGTGATCCTGGGCCGATCAGCCAGTGCAGTGCACTAGCGGCAGACCAGGGTGCTGCCGTCCTCGTTGGGCGCGCATCCCGGCTCGTCGAGCGCGACCTCGCCGCACAGATCGACGACGGCAGGCGACGGGTCGACGGTGACGATGACGTCGAGCGATTGCAGCGAAGCCATGCTGGTGAGGTCGGCATCCTGGCCGGTGATCTTGACGTGGTACCGCCCGGGCGTCACCGCGCGCGTGAGCTTGACCTTGCGCACGAGTCCGCCGACCAGGGTCGGGCTCTTGAACAGGAGCACCTTGCCGCCGCCGCTGGACCTCCAGCCGGTGCGTGTCTCGTCGGAGTACGTTCCCGGCGGGATCGAGACGTCGTACAGGATCGCGCCGCCCGGGCCGGCGAGCACGACGCGGGCTCCATGGACGGCGGGTGCGAGCGTGGGTACGGGCGAGAACGTGAGGGTGCCGGTCAAGCGAAGGGTGTCGTCGCCGGGCGGGGTGAGGACCCCGCCGATCTTCGCCACCGCATTCGTGATCTGAACCCCGTTGGTGCAAGCGTCGCAGGCGTCGCCGATCCCGTCGCCGTCGCCGTCGCTCTGGGCCGGGTCAGGAGTCTCGAGGCAGACGTCCTGCTCGTCGCAGGTCCCGTCGCCGTCGCCGTCGGGTAGGCCGTCGTCGGTCGGGCAGGCTACCGAGGAGCCGTCACACGCCTCGGCCACGTCGCAGGCGTCGGCGACCGCGCGGCAGGCGGTTCCGGCCGCTGACAGCTCGTCCGCCGGGCACTGCGCCGTCGCGCCGTGCCGCCCCGGCCGCGGCCAGCTGATCCACCGGACAGTCGTCGGAGATGCCGTCGCACGCCTCGGCCGCGTCGCACAGGTCGCTGCCGGCGCGGCAGACGGTCCCGGCGGTGACGTGCTGGTCGGCCGGGCACTGCGGCGCCAGGCCGTTGCACTTCTCCTCCACGTCGCACACCCCGCCGGACGCGTGGCACGAGACGCCGGCGTCGATCACGACGTCGGCGGGGCAGGCCGGCGAGACGCCGTCGCAGACCTCGGCGACGTCGCAGGAGCCCGCCGCCTCGCGGCAGCCGCTGGCCGCCGCGAGGATCGTGCAGGTCGTCGAGCAGCAGGTGTCGCCCGAGCCGGCGCCGAGGTCGCAGTCCTCGTTCGGATCGAGGAAGCCGTCGCCGCAATCGTCCACGAGCAGGCGGGCGAAGCCGAAGTTGGTGTTGCTGCCGGAACGCGTCGAGCCGGCGACCACGACGCCGTCGGCCTCGTGCATGGCGATCGCGAAGGCGTCGTCGTTCCGGTCTCCGATCGGAAAGGTCACCAGCCCACCCGTGCCGAACGTGGGGTCGAGGAGCCCATTGCTCGAGTAGCGCGCGACGGCGAAGTCCGTCTCGGTGCCGGACATGCGCGCCCGGCCCGCGACCAGTGGGCGCCCGCGCGTCGAGAGCGCGATCGCGCGCGCCTCGGCGAACTCGCCGATCAGGGTCGTGACCTTGCCGCCGTTGCCGAACGAGGGGTCGAGGACGCCGTCTGTGCCGAGCCGCGCGAGGGCGAAGTGGCGGACCCCGTCGATGCGCGCGTCGCCTGCGACCAGGATGCGGTCGCCCGCGTCGATCGCGAGACCGCGCGCGGTCTCCACGCCGTCGGCGAATGCGACGCGGTTGAGGCCCGTCCCGTTGAAGCTAGGGTCGAGTGCACCGTCGTCGAGCAGCCGCGCGACCAGCACGTCGTACTCGCTTCCATCGATCGCGTACCCGGCGATGACGATCCGCTCGTCGGACGAGAGCGCGATCGCCCAGGCCTCGTCGTTGCCGGTGCCGGCGGGCAGCGTGAGCTGGCCGCCGTCGCCGAAGTCGGGATCGAGGTTGCCGTCGGCGTCGTAGCGCGCTAGCGCGACGTCGCGGTTGGCCGAGTTGCGTGACCACCCCGCGGTGACGATCTTGCCGTCGTCCTGCAGCGCGAGCGCCTGCGCCCGGGCGTCACGCGTTCCGAACGGCGTCGTCACGATGCCGCCGTCGCCGAAGTCGGGGTCGAGGTTGCCGTCGGTGAGGAGGCGCACGACGGCGAACGCCTCGGCGCCGCCCACCGCCGCGTAGCCCGCGATCACGATCTTGTCGTCGTCGGGCTGCACGGCGATCGCAAGTCCGCGTGCGCGCGTGCCCACGCCGACCTTCCTCGTGCCCGTTCCGGCGAAGCTCGAGTCGAGGCTGCCGTTCGGCTGCAGCCGCACGACGGCGATCAGCTGCCCCGGCTCGGTCACGTAGCCGGCGGCGAGGATGCGTCCATCTCCGTCGACGGTCGCCGCGAATGCCTCGTCGAGGTTCGCGCCCGTCGCCGCCGGGTGGGAAAGAGTGCCCGAACTGGCAAAGCCGGGGTCGAGCGTGCCGGAGAAGGCAGCGGCGGGCTCCGGCCGGCACGCCAATGCGAGCCCGATGGCGAGCGTCGCCACGGAGCACCGCCAGCCAATTCTTCGTAGAACGGCCGGCTGAGTGGCGTTTCGGGCGCCTTTGGGTCCTGCGGACGCCTGTGGCTCTTGAATGCGCACCGGCTGATTCCTGTTCTCTGAAGGGTGAGGCGTCGGTCCGTTCGCGAAGGCTGATCTTCGGAGCCGGGCGACGGCAGACGGTTGCTGGGGGTGGGACGGGTAGCGCTCGACTCGGAGCAAGCCTCGTGCCGGAGGTCGGTAGCCGGGCCAACGACTTTTCGCGCCGCGACAGTGGCGCTCCTGCGCGACATGGCGCGCGAGCGAGCTTCGCTCGCACGTGCGACGTTCTTCGGCACGTGCAAAAGCTCGCTACGCAGGGTGGCGTGGCCGCGGCCCGATCGCGGCTACTTCGCCGGGTCGAGGAACTGGTTCAGCCCGTAGCGCGGGTACGGCCCGAAGGCGAGCTGCTCCATCACGCCGATGCCCTGCTCGCCGTCCATGGTCACGCGCATCACCTGCTGGATGTGCTGGTTCTCGATCGCCATCTCGTCGAGGCCGGCGGTCTGCCACGACTCGCCGGCGACCGCGAGCTCGCCGTGCCAGTGGCCGTGGCCCCAGGTGGGGTGTGTGTAGCCGATGCCCTTCATGCGGAAGCAGAGCAGCGGCTCGAGCGTGATCACCTTGCGCTCGCCCTGCCAGCCGACCAGCGCGATCTCGGCCGACTTCGCGCGGCGCGTGCCTGGCACGTATGCGATCTTGTGCTCGACGCGCGGGAAGCGCTCGGTGCGCGGGTCTTCCGGACCCGGAATCTCGGCGGGCGAGCCGTACGACGGCAGGATCATCGCCTCCTGGTGCCAGGCGCGGCCCTGCGAATCCTCGAACACCAGGGCGTGCGTGCAGTGATCCTTGAACTGCAAGGGCGCCCACAGGAAGAAGATGCCCTGCGCCTCGGTCGGCGGTGCCCCGGCGGGATCGCCGGGGCCGACCGGACGGATGCCCCACGAGCGGTCCTTGGTGCCGTGCACCCGGGCGGGATCGATCGTGACGGTCTTGCCGGCGTAGCGGATCTCGCCCTGCCAGCGGCCCATCTGCGTGAAGCGGGTCGCGTCCATCATCGCCTTGCCGTCGCGGCGCAAGGTCTGGCGGCCCTCCTCGATGCAGGCGGTGCGCGCCGAGAATTCGAGCTCGGCCGCAATCCCGGTGTCGTTGTCGGCGATCACGACGCGCAGCCGCTTCATCGGCTCGACGATCTCGATGCGGAACGGACCGACCTGGGTCTCGCTCGGATCCTTCGGCGCGCGCCGAGACGCGTGGAACGCGTGCTGCTCGCCGCCGCGCACGATCGAGAAGCCGCAGTCCATGATGCGCAGGTTCGGATAGATCGCCATGCCGACGCCGAAGTAGAACTCGCCGTCGTTCGCATAGCCGTTGAACCAGTAGCGGTCGTAGGCGTTGCGGTCGCTGGTCGCGACCTGGGCTACCGGCTCTGGCGTCTGGTGGATCGGGTAGTCGTCGAAGCGTGACAGCATTTCAACCTCCGGCGAGCGTCGTCCGGGCGACCGGCGCCGCGATCTCGTCCTCCACCGTCACGCTGCCCATGCTGTTGGTCCTCCGCCACGCGCGCGCGTGGCCTGCTTCAGGGAACGAAGGTCCCGACGGCGTCGGGGAAGCTCAGTCCCGCGTCAATCGTCTCGGGCGGCAGCGGATCCTCGCCCTCGAACCGGATGCGGCGCACCGTGCCGGTGTCCGGTCCCGGACCGATCGAGCCGTTGCGCACCACCAGCCCGAGATCGGCGTAGTACACGGTGCCGCTGCGGTCGATCGCGATGCCGAGCGGGGTGCCGGTGGAGTAGGGCTCCGGGCCGAGCGTCTCGCCCGCGGGTGGCTCGAGGATGCGGCGGATGAAGGCGCCTGCCGCCGAGTACTCGGCGATCACGCCGTTGATCACGCTCGACACGTAGAACGTGTCTACGTGTCGGCGGGCGTGCCGACGAGGCCGTTCGCGGTCGGGGTGTTGGCGTCGGCGACGATGAAGCGCTCGCGCACCACCGTCGTCGACAGCGGCGCGCCGGTCGCGTCGCTGCCGCCGCAGCCGCCGGCCGCGTCGGCCGCGGTCGGCAGGTTGGTGTAGCGCAATACGCCCGGCTCGACGCGCGAGCTGGTCACGTAGACCCGGTCGTCACCGTCGACGTACACCTGACCGGCGGTGCCGACCGCGACGTCGATCTTGCAGTAGCTCGGCGTGGCGACGTCGAGCGGCGGGAACCACACGATGAGCTGCCCGGTCGCGGGCCCGCTCGCGTTGTTGCCGATGTCGCTGGTGATCAGCCGGCCGTCGGACAGGAAGCTGCAGCCGTACGGATCGGGGATGCTGTCGACGCCCTGAAACGTGGGCACGAGCTTGCCGACCTGCACCGCGGACAGCGCGCCGACCTCGCTGCCCGACAGCACGAAGACGCCGAAGCCGGCCGGCGAGCTCGGCTGGCCGGTGTCCTCGCCGACGATGAAGGTACGCGAGCGGTCGGGCGCGAAGCAGACCTGGCCGTTGATGTCGCGCCCCTGCGGATCCTCGCCGGCGTTGCGGATCACCGTTTGCTTGACGACCTGATCGCCGGTCGAGTACGCGTTGAGGTTGTTGCCTTCGGGGCCGAACACGATCGGCTGACCGTTGCCGCCGGGCGCGTCCTTGCCGCCGGGCGCGTCCGAGCACGCGCTCGCCAGCAGGACGAGCACCGCCAGCCTCGAGGATCTCGCAAGGGTTCGCAGCATGGGTCCTCCTGTACGCCTCAGCCGCCGAAGATGGGCCCGGCGGTCATGCCGCCGTCGACCGCGATCGCCTGTCCGGTGATGAAGGACGAATCGTCGCTGGCGAGGAACAGCACCAGCTGGGCGACCTCCTCGGGCTCGCCGATCCGCTTGAGCGCGTGCACGCGCCCGAACTGCTCGAGCGCTTCCGGCGTCGGCTCGAAGCCGGCGAGCAGCATCGGCGTGCGGATGATGCCCGGACAGACCGCGTTGACGCGGATCCCCATCGGGCCGTACTCGATCGCGGCGTTGCGCGTCAGGCCGACCACGGCGTGCTTGGACGCGTTGTACGAGCCCAGCATCGCGGTGCCGACCAGTCCCGCCACGCTCGCCGTGTTGACGATGCTGCCGCGCACCGGTCCGGCGTTCTGCGCCATCGCGAGGATGGCGTGCTTCAGGCCGTAGAAGACGCCGTTCACGTTGATGTCGATCAGGTTGCGGTGCTGCTCGTCGTCGGTCGCGGCGAGCGGCGAATGGAACTCGATGCCGGCGTTGTTGAAGTACACGTCGAGGCGGCCGTGCTCGCGCACCGCGCGCTCGACCAGCGCCTGAACCTCGTCCGCGCGCCGCACGTCGGTGCGCAGGTAGCGGCCACCGATCTCGGCGGCGACCTTGGCGCCGTCCTGCAGATCCCCGATCACGACCTTGGCGCCCGCCTTCGCGAACAGCCGGGCCGTCGCCGCCCCGATCCCGGATGCGCCCCCGGTGACGATCGCGACCTTGTTGGCGAGAGAATTCACGGCAGGCGTCTCCTTTTGCATCCGTTCGATTGGCGGGAGAACGCGCCGACAGTATGCGACTCCAGGCCGCCGCGCCACCACCGGAGACAGCCAATTGCCCCGCCCCGAAGCTGGTAATCCACACGGGATTGGGCCAGACTCGCGCGCATCAGGCGTGCGCTGGACGCGCCGAGGAGGCGAGTGGGCTACCAGCCTATCGAGAACTACGCGATCATCGGCGACCTCCATACCGTCGCCCTGGTCGGCATGGACGGCTCGATCGACTTCCTGTCGTTCCCGCGCTTCGACTCGCCGACGGTGTTCGCCGCCCTGCTCGACGACCGCAAGGGCGGCCGCTTCCAGATCGCGCCCGCGTTCGCCGACGCGCGGCAGAAGCAGCTCTACCTGCCCGACAGCAACGTCCTGGTGACGCGCTCGCTCTCCGAGGAGGGCGTCGCCGAGGTCACCGATTGCATGCCGATCGAGGAGGAGGACCACCCGCATGCGATCGTTCGTCACGTGCGCACGGTGCGTGGCGACGTCCGCTTCCGCATGCGCTGCGAGCCGCGTTTCGACTACGGGCGCGCGAGCCACCTGGTCGAGGTGAACGAGGGCGAGGTGCTGTTCGTCTCGACCGGCAACGACGGCTCGGCGCTGCGCCTGCGCACGCCGGTACCGGTGCGCATCGAGGACGGCGCCGCGGTCGCGGACTTCGAGCTGCTGTCCGGCGAAGGCGTCGATTTCGTGCTCGAGGAGGCCAAGCCCGGCTGTCCGAGCGGGGCTGCGTCGCCCGAGTGGTGCGAGCGCATGCGCGACAGCACGATGCAGTTCTGGCGCGACTGGGTGGGCCGGTCGAACTACAAGGGCCGCTGGCGCGAGATGGTGAACCGCTCGGCGCTGACGCTCAAGCTGCTCACCTCGCGCCACTTCGGCTCGCTGGTCGCGGCACCGACCTTCGGCCTGCCGGAGCGGATCGGCGGCGGGCGCAACTGGGACTATCGCTACACCTGGATCCGCGACTCGGCGTTCACGCTGTACGCGCTGCTGCGTCTCGGCTTCACCGGCGAGGCGCGCGACTTCATGCGCTGGATGACTATCGCTACACCTGGATCCGCGACTCGGCGTTCACGCTGTACGCGCTGCTGCGTCTCGGCTTCACCGGCGAGGCGCGCGACTTCATGCGCTGGATTGAGGCCCGCTGCGAGGAGCTCGCGCCCGACGGCTCGCTGCAGATCATGTACGGCATCGACGGCCGTCACGACTTGACGGAAGAGATCCTCGACCACCTCGAGGGTTATCGTGGCTCGCGCCCGGTGCGCATCGGCAACGGCGCCGCCGACCAGCTCCAGCTCGACATCTACGGCGAGCTCATGGACGCCGTGTACCTCTACGACAAGTACGGCGAGACCATCTCGCACGACCTGTGGCGCAACCTGAGCCGGCTGATCGACTGGGTCTGCAAGCACTGGCAGACGCCGGACGAGGGCATCTGGGAGGTGCGCGGCGGCCGGCAGGAGTTCCTCTACTCGCGCCTGATGTGCTGGGTGGCGATCGACCGCGGCGTCCGCCTCGCCTGGAAGCGCTCGCTGCCGGCACCGTTCGACCACTGGATCGCCGTGCGCAGCGCGATCCACCACGACATCCACACCAGCTTCTGGAACGAAGAGCGGCGCGCCTTCGTGCAGGTCAAGGGCGGTACCGCGGTCGACGCGTCGTGCCTCCTCATGCCGCTGATGCGCTTCATCGGCCCGACCGACCCGCGCTGGCTCTCGACCCTGGCCGCGGTCGAGCAGGAGCTGGTCTCGGACTCGCTCGTCTACCGGTATCAAGGCGACATCGCGGTGCCGGACGGACTCGAGGGCAAGGAGGGCACCTTCACCATGTGCTCCTTCTGGTACGTGGAGTGCCTGGCGCGCGCCGGACAGCTCACCAAGGCGCGGCTCGCGTTCGACAAGATGCTCGGCTTCGCCAACCACGTCGGCCTGTACTCCGAGGAGCTCGGACCGGAGGGCGAGCACCTGGGCAACTTTCCGCAGGCGTTCACGCACCTGGGGCTGGTCAGCGCAGCCTACTTCCTCGATCGCTCGCTCTCGGGCGCGGGCCAGCGCGGTTGACGGAGCGCCCGGTGGCCGGGCAAATCATGGGCGTGGCGGACGTGGCAACGGCAGGACCGGCGACATCGCTGCGTCAGAGCGCGAGCTCGTGGACGCTGGTGCGCAGCGCGATCGGCGGTCCGCGCGAGCTCGCCGGCAAGCTGCGCCGCCTCGGGCGCACGCTTCGCCTCTACGTCGACGGCGCGGAGGTCGATCGCCGGCTGAGCGCCCTGCAGGCCAAGGGCTACGTGCAGCGGCGTCCGACGCGGGCGCAGATCCTGTTCGGCGGCCTCGACATGTTGCGCTTCGTGATCGAGCCCGCGTCGCGCGACTACTACCGGGCGAAGGGGATCTCGTTCGGGTTTCACCAGCTGCTGCGCGTGCTCGACGATCCGGTGTCGATGCTCGACCCGACCGGCTTCCTGTCCGAGCGCGACACCATCGTCGGCCACGTCATGCAGGTGGTGCACCTGAACCCGGTCTACGACCTGCAGCTCATCCAGATGTTCGCGGACGGGCTCCTGGACTTCGAGCGCCAGGTCGCGGCCATGGTGGCCGGTACGCACCCGCGGCAGCGGACGATCGGCGCGATCGTCGAGGACCCCGGCTACCACGCCCGACTGCTCGACTACGTGCGCCGCTTTCGCGCCGATCCGCTCACACCGCCGCCGGTGCGCGAGGAGCAGACCTTGCGTGCGGATCCGCGCTTCGCCGCCGCCGAGCGCACGTTCGCGACGCTGCCGGGCTACATCGCGTACTGCAACAAGCTGCCGCGCGACGTGCCGACCCTGGTGCGCCGCCTGGCGACCGTCGAGCGCTTCCCGCTCGAGCTCGCTGCCGCCTGCGGCTGAGCTACGCCCCGCCTCAATCCGGCTGCACGGCCCGCGGCCCGGAGCCACGTGCGGCGATGTAGAGGAACAGGAACGCGTAGATTGCCGCGAGTTCGCCACCGTTCTGGATCGGCAGAAGCCCCTTGTTCTGATGGGCAATGAAGTAGCCCACTGCCATCGTGCCGCTTGCGATGAAGGCAGCCCAGCTCGTGAACAACCCGATGGCGATCAGGATGCCTCCGCCAAGCTCGATGATCATGGCGGCCCACAGGAGTGGAACGGGCATCTGGCTTGGCTCACCGGAGAGGATGAGCATGAGCTTCTGCGCGCCGTGGCAGGCGAAGAGGAAGCCTGCGACGATGCGCAGAAGCGCGTAGATGGTGTCCGAGTGCCGTCCGAGTTGTGCCTTCATGGTCATCTCCTCCCGTTTCTGGCCCGAGCGCGCGACTTGCCATCGCCGGCGGTCGCGTTTCTGCTGCTCGGTGGCCTGCTCTACACCGTGGGCGCCGTCATCTACGCGCTGCGCCGGCCCGACCCGTCCCCCCACGTATTCGGCTACCACGAGGTCTTCCACCTGTTCGTCATCGGCGGCAGGCTGAGCGAAGGAAGGCTCGTGCCGTCGCGAGACGCCGTGCCGCACCGCCGCGCACCTGCGCTCGACGGTGGGCACGTCGTCTCCGAACGGGGCGCGGTCAGTCCTCGTACTTGAAGGAGACCTTGACCTTGGCGCGGTAGGCGCGGATCTGGCCGTCCTCGATCTGCAGGTCGAGCTGCGAGACCTCGGCGATGCGCAGGTCGCGCAGCGACTTCGAGGCCTTCCCGACCGCGGCGGCGGCGGCCTTCTCCCAGGACTCGGTGCTGGTGCCGACCAGCTCGATCACCTTGTAGACGCTCTCGGCCATCGCTCGTTCTCCTTTTCTTCGCACGGAATCGTGCCCTGACGGATGAGCAGGACGTGGCGGTCGCGACAGGTTGCCCTAGCGATGACCCGACGATACGCCCGTCGAGCCCGCGAGCCAACCACCTACGGTTACTCGCGGGCGTCGAACTCGGTGACCAGCTGCGGACCGTCGGCGCGCGCGAGCATGCGCTGGTGCAGGACCGCGCGCTGCGCGTCGCGGAACAGGCGCGGGTTCTCGACCGCGTGCCAGCGCACCAGCGTCGCCCACATCGGATCGATCACCTCGCTGCCCGGGAGCTGCCGGCCGTCGACGGCCGTGAACGTGAAGCTGCGCATCTCCGACAGGACGAGCTGCAGGTAGGCGACGTGGATCGCCTCGTCGATGCGGATGCGCTCGACCATTGCGAATCCGAGCGCTGTCTCGGCGCGCTTGTCCGTGAAGAGATCGGGATCGGACAGGATGCGCTGCACGAAGTCGAACGCGTTCTCCGCGCGCACCTCGATCATCAGCACGTTCATCAGCAGCGACAGCATCTGCTCGTACGGACCCGGGATTGCCGGGGCGAGGCGCTCGGCGTCGGGGCGGGCGATGCTGGCCGGGATCTCCGGTAGTGGATACGCGTCCTTGCCGAACACGAGGTCGCGGATCGCGAACCACATCTCGTCGTGCGCACCGCGCCGCGACTGCGGATCGCCGCCCTCGTCCATGCCGTGCGCCGTCAAGAGCCCCTTGCGGAGATGGCCGATGCCGGTGTCGGAGACGTCCTCGACGACGATGCGCTGGAAGTCGGGGGTCGGCAGGTCGATCAGCAGCCGGCCGCGCGCCTCGATCACGCCGGTGACGGTAAGCGAGTTCCAGAACGTCTGGCCGAGGCCGTGCCGGAGGAGCATCTTCTGCTGCGCGTAGGACGGGTAGGGTGCCGCTTCGAGGAGCTGCGTGGTGGCCTCGATCAGCGGGAAGCCGCGCGCGCGCAGCGCGGCCTGCCAGGCGCGGACCGCCGGCCAGCGGTGCAGGGTGCGCGGCGGAACGTAGGCGCCGTCGTCGCCGAAGCCACCGTGCAACCGGTAGCCCGCGACCTCGAGCGGCTGCGCGTAAGCGTGCTCCGCGAGCAGCTGCTCGCGCGAGTAGACGAGGGCTTCGGGCATGCGCGAAACTGTCGTCGAGCCTGGTGACCACGTCAAGGGCCGCGCGGTCGCTTCAGCGCTGCGGATCGGCCGGTCAGCCGGTCGCGCGCGCGAGCTCCTCGGGCGCACCGGCTGCCGGCAGCGGCCGATCGGTGCCGAAGACGACGTCGTGGCGTCCGAGCCAGCGCTGCAGGACGCGGTCCAGCGCCGCCGGCTGCACCGGCTTCGAGATGTAGTCGTCCATCCCGACCACGAAGCAGCGCTCGCGGTCGCCCTGCATGGCGCTCGCCGTCATCGCGATGATGGGGCGATGCGCACCCGCCCCCTCGCGGCGGCGGATCTCCCTCGTGGTCTCGAAGCCGTCGAGCTCCGGCATCTGGCAATCCATCAGGATCACGTCGAAGGGCTCGCGCTCCAGCGCGGCCAGCGCTTCGCTGCCGTTCGAGACCACGCGCACGCGGTAGCCGAGCCGCTCCAGGGTGAGCAGCGCGACCTTCTGATTGACCACGTTGTCCTCGGCGACCAGAATGTGCGTCTCGCGCCGGTCGCGTGCCGGCGCCTCCGGCGTCTGCGCGCCTGCCACGAGATCGAGGCGCGCGAGCACCCGGCCGACGCACTCGCCGAGGTCGGTCAGGCGGACCGGCTTGGTGAGATATCCCGCGATGCCGGCCTCGCGCGCCTCGATCTCGTGGCAGCGCTCGGAGAACCCGGTGACCATCACCAGCGGCAGGGTCGCGAGCTCCGGATCGGAGCGGATCTCGCGCGCGAGCTCGATGCCGCTCATGCCGGGCATCTGCAGGTCGAGCAGCACCACGTCCACGGTCTCACCGCGGCCGTGCGCAGCGCGCAGCCATTCCAGGGCGGCCGGCCCGTCGGCGGCGCCGTGCGCGTCGATGCCGATGCCCTCGAGCTTGAACAGCAGGTCCGTCCGCACGGTGATGCTGTCGTCCACGACCAGCGCGCGCCGCCGTTCGGCGGCCGCCGCTTCCGGGGTGACCGCGACCTTCTGCGCGCGCACCGTGAACCAGAACGTGCTGCCACGGCCGGGCTCGCTCTCGACGCCGATCTGGCCGCCCATGAGCTCGGTGAGCTGCTTCGAGATGGCGAGACCGAGCCCGGTGCCGCCGTAGCGCCGGCTGGTCGAGCCGTCCGCCTGGCTGAAGGCGTGGAAGAGCCGCTTGCGTGCCTCGCGCGAGATGCCGACACCGGTATCGGTGATCTCGAAGCGCAGGACGACGTCCTGCTCGTCCTCGGACGAGACCGAGGCACGCACCAGAACCCGGCCGTGCTCGGTGAACTTGATCGCGTTGCCGACCAGATTGAGCAGCACCTGGCGCAGCCGGACGGGATCGCCACGCACCAGCTCCTGGACGCTGGCGTCGACCCGCGCGACCAGCTCGAGCCCCTTCTCCCGCGCGCGTGGCGCGAGCAGCTGGATCGCGCCGTCGATGGTCTTGCGGATGGCGAGGTCGATCACCTCGAGGTCGAGCTTGCCGGCCTCGATCTTCGAGAAGTCGAGGATGTCGTTGATGATGCGCAGCAGCGACTTGGCGGAGTCCTGGACCGTCTGCGCGAAGTCGCGCTGCTCGGGCGTCAAGTCGGTTTCCAGCAGCAGCGTGTTCATGCCGATCACCCCGTTCATCGGCGTGCGGATCTCGTGGCTCATGTTGGCGACGAACTCCGACTTGAGACGCGACGCCCGCAGCGCCTCGTCGCGTGCCCAGCGCAGCTCGCTCTCGGCGCGGCGGCGATCGGTGATGTCGAGGATCTCGGAGATGAAGTAGAGCGGCTGGCCGTTCGCGTCGCGCACCAGCGAGACGTTGAGCTGGACCCACACGACGTGCCCGTCGAGGTGGAAGTAGCGCTTCTCCATCTGGTAGGTCGGCACCTCGCCGTCGAGCACGCGGCGCATCTGGTCGACATCGGCGTCGATGTCGTCCGGGTGCGTGATCGACTGGAAGTCGGCGCGCAGCAGATCGGCTTCCGAGCGCCCGACGATGTCGCACAGGGCGCGGTTCACCTTCAGGAAGCGGCCGGCGGGCGAGACCAGGGCCATGCCGATCGCGGCGAAGTCGAAGGCGCCGCGGAAGCGCTCCTCGCTCTCGCGCAGGACCGCCTCGGCGCGCTTGCGCTCGGTGACGTCCTCGAAGCCGATCAACACCAGGCGGGCGCCTTGCGCACGGTGCACCGTCCGGCCCTCGACCAGAAACACCCGGCGCTCCGAGCTCGCGCCGTCGTCGATGGCGAGCTCGAATGCTTCGAACTCGCGTCCCTCACGGGACAGCGCACGCGCCAGGTCGAGGAGGTGCTCTGGAAACAGCCCGCCGCCGAGCAGGTGTACTGGAGTTCCGCTCAAGGTCTCGGGGGGGATGCAAAAGGTCTGCTGAAACGCGCGGTTACCCGCCTCGACGAGCAGGTCGCCGTCGAGCACGAGCAAGGGTTGGCGCAGCGCCTCCAGCAAGCCGGCAGCGAACGCCCGATCCTCGAACAGCTCCCCCATCCGCAATCCTGCCCGTCCAATCGGCAGGGGGAGCGGTGGGCTTGAGGTCGCCGCGTGGGGGACATATCGCATGCGAGAGGAGGGCCTGAAATGGAAGAGGATCGTCGCTACGTCGTATTCACCGCGGTGGGGCCGGACCGGCCCGGGCTGGTCAACGAGATCTCGTCGTTGATCCGCCACGCGGGCGCGAACCTCGAAGACAGCCGGATGGCCGTTCTTGGCGGCGAGTTCGCCATCATCCTGCTGATCTCGGGCGCGGCCGAGGCCGTCGAGCGCGTGAAGCAGATCGGCGCCCGGGTCGAGAGCGAGCTCAAGCTGCGCTGCATCCTGAAGGCGGCGAGTTCGCCATCATCCTGCTGATCTCGGGCGCGGCCGAGGCCGTCGAGCGCGTGAAGCAGATCGGCGCCCGGGTCGAGAGCGAGCTCAAGCTGCGCTGCATCCTGAAGAAAACCTCGCGCGTCGCGGCGCCATCGGACTACCTGCCGTACCGCATCCAGGTGAGCGGTGCCGATCGACCGGGCATCGTGCAGGCGATCGCCGGCATCCTCGCCAGCCGCGGCATCAACGTCGCGTCGCTCGAGTCGCGGCTCACCTACGCGCCGGAGAGCGGCACGCCGATGTTCGTCCTCGAGGCGGACCTGCACGTGCCGTCGAAGATCGTGCTGTCCGAGCTGCGCAGCCAGCTCGCGGCGACCTGCGAGGAGGAGAACCTCGACTTCGCCCTCGAAGCGGGGGCCTGATGGCGTCGCGCCTGCCGCTCACCGAGTTCGCCACGCACGACGTCCGCAACCAGGTGCCGCCGCTCGAGGAGTACAACCTCTTCGACGCCGATCCGGCGCTCGGCGAAGCGTTGCGGCGCGAAGGTGCGGGCTGGGCGGAGGAGCGGGTGCGCGCGTTCGGGGCCCTGGTCGGCTCGGAGCACGTGTTGCAGCTCGGCTTCCAGGCGAACCGCAACGAGCCCGAGCTGCGGACCTTCGACCGCTACGGCCGGCGCGTCGACGAGGTCGACTACCACCCGGCCTACCACGAGCTGATGCGCCTTGCGGTCGAGCACGGCATGCCGTCGCTGCCGTGGCGCGAGCGCCGTCCGGGGGCGCACGTCGCGCACTCGGCGATGCTCTACCTGCTGTCGCAGGTCGAGGCCGGCGTCTGCTGTCCGCTCACCATGACCTACGCGGTGGTGCCCGCGCTGCGCAGTCAGCCGGAGATCGCGGCCGAGTGGGAGCCCAAGGTGGTGGCGCGCTCCTACGATCCGCGCTGCATCCCGCTCGCGGAGAAGAGCGGCGCCACCTTCGGCATGGCGATGACCGAGAAGCAGGGCGGCTCCGACGAGAAGCAGGGCGGCTCCGACGTCCGTGCCAACACCACGCGCGCGCACGCATTCGGTGCGGGCGGGCCGGGTGCGGAGTACGAGCTCACCGGTCACAAGTGGTTCTGCTCGGCGCCGATGTCGGACGGCTTCCTGACGCTGGCGCAGACCGACAAGGGCCTGTCGTGCTTCCTGGTGCCGCGCTGGCGCCCGGACGGTACGCGCAACCCGTTCTTCATCCAGCGCTTGAAGGACAAGCTCGGCAACCGCTCCAACGCCTCGTCGGAGATCGAGTATCAGGGTACCTGGGCGCGCATGCTCGGCGAGGACGGCCGCGGCGTGCGCACCATCCTCTCCATGGTCCACCACACCCGCAACGACACCGTCACGGCACCGGCCTCGTTCATGCGTCAAGCAGTGCTCCAGGCGACGCACCACGCCGCGCACCGCAGCGCCTTCGGCAAGCGCCTGGTCGAGCAGCCGCTGATGCGCAACGTGCTCGCCGACCTGGTGCTCGAGGCCGAGGCTGCGACCGTGCTGGCGATGCGCATCTCGCGCGGCTTCGACGACGCCGAGGAGGGTGACGACGCGGCACGGGCGTTCTGCCGCATCGCCACCGCGGTCGCCAAGTACTGGCTCAACAAGCGCGCGCCGGGTCACGTCGTGGAAGCGATGGAGTGCCTCGGCGGCGCCGGCTACGTCGAGGAGTCGGTCTTCCCGAGGCTCTACCGCGAGGCGCCGCTCAACGGCATCTGGGAGGGCTCGGGCAACGTGATCTGTCTCGACGTGCTGCGCGCGATGGTGCGCGAGCCCGGCTCGGTCGAGGCGTTCCTGGCCGAGGTCGAGCTGGCACGAGGTGGCGACCGCCGCCTCGACGCCGCGATCGTCGCGCTGCGCTCTGCCTTCGCGGACGGCGCGGACGTCGAGCTGCGCGCGCGCCGGGTGACCGAGCAGATGGCGCTCGCGCTGCAGGCCTCCCTGCTCGTGCGTCACGCGCCGCAAGCGCTGGCGGACGCCTTCTGCGCGTCGCGGCTGGGCGGCGACCACGGCCAGGCGTACGGCACGCTGGCGCCCGGAGTGGACCTCGATGCGGTGATCCGCCGCGGCCAGCCGGCTTCGGTCAGATAAAGTTACTCTGGAGCGCGCGCCGGGGCGCGCCGGCCTATTCGGATCGCGGCGATTTACCGATAAAAATGGGGACATGGTTCCGTTCGCGCAAGAGCGCCGAACCGCTCGTACGGCGCTCCCCGAGCGTCACCGACGCGAGTCGGACCTTCGCCTGCTCGCCTCCCGCCTGCGCGCGGGCGCCTGGATCGTCCTGATCGGGTCGCTCGGCTTCGTGATCGTCGACGCCAGCGTGGTCGGGTGGGGCACGATCGGACCGTTGCTGCTGGTGAAGATCGGGCAGTGCCTGATCCTCATCGCGCTGCTCTACCTCGTTCGCAAGCTGCACGACGAGGCCGCGCTGCGCTGGACGGGCGCGGTCGCGTTGAGCGCGCTCTACCTGACGACGATCGCGTCGGGGGTGCTGCGCGACGAGGTCATGACCGCGAACTTCCTGGTGCTGGTGACGGTGCTGGTGACCGCGACGTTCGTGCCCTGGGGGGCGCGCGCGCAGCTCCTGACCGCAACGAGCGCGGCGGTGACGATGACCTGCGGCTGGCTCTGGGTCGCGGCTCCGGCCGGACCAGAGGTGCGCTACCGCTGGCTCGCGACCGCAATCGCACTCTTCGGCTCGGTCTGGATGGCGCGCACGTACGCGCGGCAGCGCCGCGAGCAGCGCCTCACCGAGGGCATGCTGGCCACCGAGTCGCGGGTCTCGGCCGCGCTCGCGCGGGCCGGCGAGGAGATGATCCGCAACGAGAGCACGCCGGGCATCCTCGACAGCATCTGCGGTCTCGTCGCCGAGCTGCTGAGCTGCGACCAGACCGCCCTGGTGCTCTATGACGCCGGCGAGAACGCCTTCGCCGTGCACTCCTCCTTCGGCCACCGGCAGTCCGAGTGGGATGTCGTGCGGGCGATGCGCGTGCCGGCACGCACCATCAAGCCGCTGCTCGACGGCTTCAACGCAGCGGGCGCGATGCAGGTCGACAGCGAGAGCATCACGCATCCGGAGCTGCGCGCGCTGCACGAGCGTCACCGTGTGGCGCGGAGCCTGTACGTGCCGCTGCGCCACGCGGGGGAGATCATCGGCATCATCTCGGCCCACTACCGGGATCCCGCGCAGGGCTTCTCCGACGCGCAGCAGCGCGTGGCGATCGGGGTGGCGCACCTCGCCTCGATGGTATTGCAGAACACGCGCCTGCTCGACGAGCTGCGCGAGGCCAATCGCCTCAAGTCCGACTTCGTCGCGACCATGTCGCACGAGCTGCGCACGCCGGTCAGCGTGATCCTCGGCTACACCGAGATGCTCGCCGACGCCGCGGATCGCAGCGATCGTGCGGGGATCCTGGCGCGCATCCGCCGCTCGGGCCTCGAGCTGCTCGACCTGGTCGAGGAGACGCTCAATCTCAGCCGGCTCGAGGCTGGCCGCGACCCGCCTCTGCTCGAGCCGGTTCAGGTGCCGCAGGTGTTCGCCGACCTGGTCGCGGAGTTCGCCGCGATGGTACCGCTCGACGACGTGGCGCTGCGCTGGGAGGGGCCGGAGGACCTCGTCGTCCGTACCGACCGGCGCAAGCTGCGCATGATCCTCAAGAACCTGCTCGGCAACGCTCTCAAGTTCACCGTCCAGGGCGAGGTGGTGCTGGCCTGCAGCCACGACCGCGCGACGGTGCGCTTCGTGGTGCGCGATACCGGCGTCGGCATCGCGCCGCACCACCTGCCGATCATCTTCGACATGTTCCGCCAGGCCGACAGCTCGGACGCGCGCAGCTTCCGCGGCGCCGGGCTGGGCCTGTACATCGTGCAGCGCCTGGTGCACCAGCTCGGCGGCGAGATCGTGGTCTCGAGCCAGCTCGGCCGCGGCAGCGCGTTCACCTTCACCTTGCCGATCGGCGGCGAAGGGACGCTCGCGCCGTCAGCCGCCGGATCGCCCGAGCGACGCGCGATGATGCGGTAGGCCCAGGTCCTGCGCGGGGCCGATCGGCACGATGCCGGTCGGGTTGATGGTCGTGTGGCTCTGGTAGTAGTGGCGCTTGATGTGTGGTGGCGAAGCCGCAGCGGTAGACGCCGTTGTTCACCTTCGCGTAGACCGCGTCGCTGAGCGCGTCGATCTCGGCACGACATGCGGACGATCTCCGCCGACTCGTTGTTGACGATCGGCTTCCTGTGCTTGTCCCACAGCACCGGCACCGTCACGCGGCCGATCGACGCGCGCAAGCGCTGTCCCTGGGCGGGCAGCCGATCCGCAACCGCTTCCGCGCGGTGGGGCAGGTGCCGGCGCACACCGAGCACTCGGACGCCATGAGCCGCGAGCTGAAGAAGCGCGGCTTCAAGTTCGTCGGCACCACCATCTGCTACGCCATGATGCAGGCCGTGGGCATGGTCAACGACCACCTCGTCGGCTGCTTCCGGCACCGCGAGGTGTAGCGCGCGCGGGCTCCCGTTTGGACGGGGGCAATGAGACCGAGCTTTCGCTGCGTCGTAACCTCGGGGCAACATTGGTGTGGGAGCTTGCCCGTCATCGCGCGGCGCGTCGTGGCGTCGCGCAAGATCGGAGGGGATGATGGCCGAGCGAAACGATCAGGACCGCGCCGCACTGGCGATCGCCGCCCTGCATGCGGCAGGCGCGCGCTTTGCGAACGACGGCACCCGGGCCGTGCTGGCGCGCATCCTCGACGACCTGCTGCACCGCATCGAGGACCGGCGCATCGTCGCCGACGACGCCGCGGCGATCGTCGAACGGCTGCGCGCCTTCTGCACGGACGATTCCCCGAGCGTCCCCGTGCGATCGCTGTCGGGCCTGCGCGCGGCGCTCGACCCCGAACGCTTCTGTGATGACGGTCGTGCGCGCACGCTCGCCGGCAGCTACGTCCGTTGGTAAGCACCCCGCGGGAGGAGGGCGACCGGGGCGCACCGCAGGACGCGGCGCGCGGCGACGGCGTCCGCTGTGGCGAGCATGGCGAAGAGAGCGCAGCGTCCGAGCGAGCGCGGACGAGCAACCAGCGCGCGCACGCGCGCCGGCCGCTCGCCGCTGCAACGAACGGCGAGGAGACGTCCGACCCAGGCCGAGCGGTGCGATCCGTTCGATCTCTACGAAGGCTCGGTGCAGCGGCCGGAGGACGACGTCGCGTTCTTCGCCGAGACCTTCCGTCGCCTGCGCGGGCGCCCGGCCAAGGTCCTGCGCGAGGACTTCTGCGGCACGGCGAAGCTGTCGCTCACCTGGTGCCATGTCCCCGGGCGGCGGGCGATCGGCGTCGACCTCGACGCGGCGACGCTCGAGTGGGCGCGGCGGCGCAACCTCGCACCGCACGCGAAGCGGCTGCGCGGCCGCATGAAGCTCGTGCAGGGCGACGTGCTCGAGGTCCGTCCGACCGGCGCGGACGTGATCTGCGCGATGAACTTCAGCTTCTGCGTGTTCAAGCAGCGCGACCAGCTCAAGCGCTATCTCGAGGCGGCACGCGTCGGGCTCGGCGACGACGGTCTGCTGTTCCTGGAGCTCTACGGTGGCACCGGCGCGGTCGATACCGTCGAGGAGGAGCGCGAGCTCGACGGTTTCACCTACGTCTGGGAGCAGAAACGCTTCGACGCGATCACGCACGAGACGCTCTGCTACATCCACTTCAAGTTCCCCGACGGCTCGCGCATCGACCGCGCCTTCACCTACGACTGGCGCCTGTGGACGATCCCGGAGCTGCGCGAGCTGCTGCTCGAGGCCGGCTACTCGCGGGTGCGCGTGTTCTGGGCCACCGTCGACGAGGACGACACCGCAGGCCACGACGACGCCATGGTCTACGGCAACGGTGACTACGTGGAGCTCGACTCGGTCGACCAGCAGTATAGCTGGCTGGTCTACGTCGTCGGCGAGAAGTGAGTCAGGACGCCGGCCCCGAGCGTCGCAGGACCTCGAGCACGGTCGCGCCGGTGATGTCGAGTCCCTTGTAGGCGGCGACCTGTGCCGGCATGACCGCGATTGCGCGCGCGAGCACGCCCCGCTGCTCCGCCGTCAAGCTGGTGAACGGATAGACGTAGGTGCGGATCAGGAACAGCGCGGCCTGCAGCTCGGCGAACGGTACCGTCGTCTGGCGCTCGACGCGCAAGTAGCCCGGGCCGTCGGCGCGCCAGCTCTCGCGCCGGCCCTCCTCGGGATGGTGGTCGAGGTGGTCGTCGGCGGCGAGCGTCCACACGAAGCGGACGTACGGTCCGCGCTCCACCATCGCGTCCACCATCGAGCGCTCGGCCTGCGGGTGCTTGGCGAAATCAGGTACCGGTGCGTGGATCAGGCCGAAGCTCGCACCGTGGATGCGCTCGGGTCGCCAGCCGCTGGGCGTGCCTACGTGCACCGCGATCGCGCTGCTGTCGCCGCCGGGCAGGCGGCGCAGGACGACCAGATCTTCCTGCACCACGCCCGCGAGTGCGGCGAACGTGGCGCCGACGTCGTCGGCCTGCGCGCGTGCCGCGAGCCGCTGCGGATGCTCGCGCGTCAGGGTGGCCAGCAACCAGGCGCCGACCGTATCGTGGATCGCGCGCTCGGCAGCGTCGCGCACGAGCACGGCGTGTCGCGCGGCGGGGACGGCACGCTTGGCGGCGAGATAGCGCTCGAGCTGGTCGTCGACCTGGAAGAAGAGCTGGTCGGCTGGTCCATTGCCGAGGTCGGTGCCGTGTCGCAGCAGGCCGGCCTCCATGCGCAGCGGGCTCGCCTTCACCGGGAAGTAGCGCGCGGGCGCGGGCAGCGGCATTGCGCCCTCAGCCGCCGGTCCGGCCGGCCTGACCGGTGGTGCGCGCGCGCAGCCGCACCACCAGCCGGCGCAGCAGCAGCGCGACCTCGGCCGGGTTGCGCAGCCTGAAGCGCGCCGCGGTGGCGCGGTCCTCCTCGCCGACGAAGATCCCGGCGCCGTGCGCGTCGATCACGGCGAACACGGTCTCGTCGGTGAGATCGTCGCCGACGTGGATCGGCAGCGCGTCCTCGAGGCCGAGCGCCGCCATCATCCACAGGACGGCCTTGCCCTTGTCCCAGGCCACGTTCGGCTGGACCTCGATCACCTCCTTGCCGGGCTCGCGGCGCAGGCTGGGGAAGCTCTCGAGGAGCTCGCTGACCAGTGCGTCGACCGCCGGCACGAGCTCGCGCGCGACCAGACGGTAGTGGGTCGCGACCGAGAAGCGCTTGCGCTCGACCAGCGCCCCGGGGATGGCGGCCACGCGGGACCGCAGCAAGCCCTCGGCGCTGTCGAGTGCGGGCAGGAAGGGATCGCCGATCACCAGCGCGATCTTGCTCCGCTCCGGGCCGGCGACGTCGAAGCCGTGGCTGCCGACGTAGTAGGCCTCGCTCACGCCGACCCGCGCGGCGATGTCCGCGCGGTCGCGCCCGCTGACGATCGCCGTCGCGCACAGGCCGGCCAGCTCGTGCACCACGTTGCGGATCGCCGGGTCGAGCACGGCGAGCTCGGGCCGGGAGACGATCGGGGTGAGCGTGCCGTCGTAGTCGAGGCACACCAGCAACCGGCGATCGGGATCGAGCAGCGATTCGAAGCCGTCGAGCGCGGACGGCAGCTCGGAGGTGCGGCGCGCCGGCGCGCTCATTGCGCTCCGCGACGCTCGGCGAGCACCTCGGCGAGGACGCCGGGCTGGTCGGTGATGAGCGCCGTCGCGCCCTTGTCGATGTTCTCGTTCACCAGCCATCCGCGCGGCACGCAGGCGTGCCGCGCACGCATCACGCTTGCACGGTCACACCGCGCCAGAACGCGACGTGGTCCTTGATGTTCTTCGCCGCTGGCTTCGGGTCCGGGTAGTACCACGCCGCGTCGTGGTTGACCTGGCCGTCGACCACGACGTCGTAGTAGTGCGCCGTGCCTTTCCACGAGCAGACCGTCGTGGTCGCGCTGTCGGTCAGGTTCTCGCGCCGCAGCGCGCCAGGTGGAAAGTAGACGTTACCCTCGACGGACTCGAAGGCGTCGCTCTCGGCGATCACCGTGCCCTGCCAGGAAGCTCGCGCCATGGTCCCCTCCTCATTGCGTGTTGCGGGCGACGAAGGCCGCGAGCGGCGCCACCACCTGATTGGTCGCGTCGTCCTCGGCCGTCAGCACGTCGACGTGGGCGTAGCCCTCGCTGATGTACACCTCGTAGCCACCCTGCGCCCCACCGTATGTCGGAAAGGCGGCACTCGGAACCGCCGCGTCCACGACCCGCGGCGAGCCGTCGCAGCTGGTGGCAATGCAAGGCGCGATGCTGTCGGCGAAGCCACGGAAGCTGGCCGGCACCGGCGCCAGGCCATTCGAGCCGCCGAAGCCGATCACCGGGATGGCGATGCCTGCTGCCTGGGTCAGGTTCTCGATGTCGCGCCGGCCGCGGCCGACCGACAGCGGCGTCGAGTCGAGACCGACCAGGCCGCTGGTCGTGCTGAGGCCCGAGCTCGGGTAGTACCAGTCGCTGAAGTTGGTGCCGCCCGCGACGAACGTGCCCAGCAGGCGGTCGAAGCGCGTGACCTCCTTCTCGTCTCCCCAGCGCGTGCTCGGCGGGAACGCCGTCGGCGGCGCGCCGTTATTGGGCAAGGCAGAGGCCGGGATGGTCTCGGTAGAATCCTGCCAGGTGGTGAGGCCGCCGACCACGGGACCCGGCGCGCCGACCGACGTCGCGACGAAGGTCGCCAGCCCGGCGATGAAGCCGTCGTCGTCGACGAAGCTGCCGATGCCGCCATGCACGGTCGCCTGCGGCAGGACCGCGAGCGTCGCCAGATCCGGTACCTTGTCGACCGCGCTGCTGTTCGCACCGACCTGGTCGACCTGGATGATGATCTGGCCGCCGTCGGGATCGCTGCGCCCCTGGATCGCCGAAGGCTCGCTCGAGGCCAGGATGCGCGGGTTCAGCAGCCCGCCGGCGGTCGAGTACGAGGTCTGCGGATTGGTGCACACCGGCGGCACCAGCCCGGCGCAGTCCACCGCCTCGGTCGCGACGGTGCACGCGGTGGCGCCGTCGACGCAGCGTGGCGCGTTGTCGCGCACCGCAGCGAACAGGCCGCCGTCGAAGCGCGCCTCGATGCGGTCCAGGGTGTCGCTGGTCGGCGGCGTTCCTGCCGTGCTGCCGCCGCCGCCCTCGAGCAGGACGAGGCCGCGCAGCTTGGCATGGCCCGGGTCGGCCGGACCCACGCCGGTCAGGTTGAAGTCGGTCGCGGCGTAGCGTGCCGCGAAGCCGGTGCCGGCCGAGTGTCCACCGAGGAACACGTTGTGGTTCTTGACGGCGGCGTCGGCCGCCTCGACGACCGCGTCGATGTCGCGCGAGAACACCAGGTTCGTCCAGCTGGCGAGGAAGGCGACGTCCGCCTGCGTGGCGTGGAAGAGCGCGCGCCGGTTCAGGCCCGCGGCGAGCGCGGGGTGCAGCGGCAGGCCGATCTCGCCGCCGAAGAACCAGTCGAGCGCGACCTGCGGGTCGCCGAGCTGCTCGGCGAGCAGGATGCCGGCGCGGTCCTCGAGCTGGTTCGAGCGCCGGTCGAAGGCCCACACCTCGACCACCAGGTTCTGCTCGCGTGCCATGCGCACGATCAGGTTCTCGCCCAGGATCTTGAAGCCGCCGGAGCCGCCTTCGAAGCCGGGCACCAGGACCAGGATCGCGTCCGGGGTGATCCCGGGCCGGTTGGCGTACAGGCGCGTGTAGCGCGCGTTGTTGAGGTCGAAGCCGGCGCTGCCGAACTGCGTGATCAGGTTCGGGTTGGTCACGGTCACGCCCGCGGTGCCGGGCGTGTTGGGCGGGGCCGCAGCACTCGGGATGTCGAGCGTGACGTTGCGCACCGCGCAGCGCAGCTCGTCGCCGAGCCCGATCGCGCCGTCGCCGTTGCCGTCGCCCGCGTCGATGCAGTGGGCGTAGCCGCCGCAGCCGACGCGCAGGACGCTGCCGCTCGGGCTGTCGACGCAGGCCGACTCCTGCTTGATCGCGCAGCTCAGCTTGGGCTCCACTCCGCTGCCCTGCTTGAGGCACGGCACCCGCGCCGGCGCCGCCGGCAGCCCGCAGGTCGCCTTGTTGTCGATGCCGTTCACCGTCGCACGGCACTGTGCGCGCAGCGCGTTGCCGTCGATCGCCGCCTTGACGGCGGTGCGCGCGCAGCGCGTGTACGCGCCACGGCTGCTGGCCGTGGCGCACGGGCACGCGCTCTCGACCGCCTCGCGCACGGACTGGATCTGGGCCCGGTCCAGGGTCGCCGACGCGCCGCTCAGGCACCGGTCGGGTGCGCCGAGCGCGGCGGTGGTGGCGATCAGGACGAAGCAGGCAGCGAGAAAGGTCGACTCGAGTGTACGCATGGTTCCCTCCGGCGCGCGGCGGCCAGGGCCGCAGTGGATTGCCCGAGTATGTAACGGAACGCGGCAGCGCGCGAGATCGTTCTCGCTGCCGGCTCAACTGGCGAGACGGCCGGTGCCGAACGGCGGGGTGGAAGGCCCGGTGCGCTCAGACGCAGTGGATTTTGTTGCGACCGTTGAAGGCCGCGACCTTGTAGCACTCGGCGAGGGTCGGGTAGTTGAACACCGTCTCGATGAAGTACTCGGCCGTCCCCTTCAGGCCCATCACGGCCTGACCGATATGGACGAGTTCGGTCGCGCTGGTGCCGATGATGTGCACCCCGAGGATGGCCTCGGTCTCCTGATGGATGAGCAGCTTCAGCATGCCGCTCTCGTCGCCGAGCAGCTGCCCGCGCGCGGTGTCGCGGTAGTGCGCGATGCCGCTCTCGTACGGCACGGCACGCTGGGTCAGGCTCTCCTCGGTCGAGCCCACCATCGAGATCTCGGGGATGGCGTAGATGCCGTACGGCAGCATCTCCTCCTGGAGGACGGTCGGCACGCAAAACATGTGGCAGGCGGCGAGCCGGCCCTGCTCCATCGACGCGGACGCCAGCGCCGGAAAGCCGATCACGTCGCCGCAGGCGTAGATGTGCGGCACCGCGGTCCGGAAGTGCTCGTCGACCTTGATGCGGCCGCGGGTGTCGGCCTCGAGTCCCGCGGCCGCGAGCCGCAGCGCGTCGGTCGCTCCCTGGCGGCCGCCGGAGTACAGCAGGCAATCGGCGTGCAGCTTCTTGCCGCTGGCGAGCGTCGCCGCGACGCAGTCGTGCCCGCCCGCGGGTGCCGCGGCGTGCCGGATGTCGACCACCTTCTCGCCGAGGCGGAGCGTCATGCCCGCCTGGCGCACGTGGTACTGCAGCGCCTCGACGATCTCGCGGTCGGCGAAGTCGAGCAGGCGATCGCGGGTCTCGATCAAGGTCACCTTCACGCCGAGAGCCGACATCATCGACGCGTACTCGGTGCCGATCACGCCGCCGCCGACCACGATCAGCGAGCCTGGCAGGATGGGCAGCTGCAGCAGCTCGTCGGTGGTGACGATCTTCTCGCCGTCGAACGGCACGTTGGCCGGTCGGGCCGGGGCGGTTCCGGGCGCGAGCAGCACGAAATCGGCCGCGATGGTCTCGGTCGAGTGGCGGCCCTCGATCGTCATGGTCCGTGGCGAGGCGAACGCCGCCGTGCCGTGCAGCAGCTCGATGCCGTTGTCGCGCAGCTGGCGCCGCACCACCTCGATCTCGGCGTGGATCACCCGCTGGCAGTACTCGATCAGCAGCGCGAGCTCGCGCGTGCGGTCGAGCGTCGAGCGCAGTCCGTCGTCGGCGTGCTTGCGTGAGCCGAGCAGGTTGAGCACGGCCTCGCGCAGCGCCTTGGACGGGATGGTGCCGGTGTTGATCGCGACGCCGCCGACGGACTCCATCTGCTCGACGACGCAGACCGACTTGCCGAGCTTCGCCGCCTGGATCGCGCTCTTCTGTCCCGCCGGGCCGCTGCCGACGACGCACAGATCGAAGTGTCGGAGCTCCATTCTCTCTCTTCGCTCGTCGTGTGCCGGGCGTGCCGGTCAGCGCGATACGGAGACGGTCGTGGTCTCGTCCGGCGCCGCCGTCGCCTCGGCCCACAGGATGCGTGAGCGCGCCTCGCCCGACGTCGGGTCGCGCCACGCGACCGGACAGGTGACGTAGTAGCTACCCGCCGGGACCTCGAGGAACTTGAAGCGACCCTCCTGATCCGCCTGCGCCAGCCACCACACGGAGTCGGCGTCGCCCTTCCAGGGCTTGGTGCCACCCCTCATCACGTTCTCCTGGATGTAGCGGGTGGAGTCCGAGGTGATCGGCGTGAGGCGAACCTGACAGGCGGAGCCCACCAGCTCGGTGCCGGACGGCAAGGTCAGCGTCACCTGTCCCTCGACGGTGGCCGAGCCGTGGCCGCGGTACTGCGCGTACTCACGCTGGTTGATGGTCTCCTGCGTTCTCTTGCTGCAGCCGTCGGTCAATGCCGCGAGCCCGCAGACGAACGACAGCAGAAGCACGCGGCCGCCGGCGCGGCGCAGGTCGCTTCGGAGCGTCAAAGGAAGTTCTCTCATCTCGTCCCCCGTCTCTCGCGGATCTCCAGGGTCTCATCGGCGGCGATGCGTCGTCGCTGCAGGATCGCGTTCGGTTTAGCGGGCACGCCCTCTATGGCATTCGCGCCGCCCGGCGGCATGCGAGCGGAAGCCAGGTCGATCTTGCGGCAGGACGTCAGTCTGCGAGAGATCACGAGGGCCGCTGTCGCACGGAGGGTCGCATGCCGGTCAAGGTCGCTGCAGGATGCCTGGTCCGAGCCCGCTTCGCGGGGCAGTGGCGCTATCTCATCGTGCATCCGAGCGGCAACTACAACCGCCGTGCGCCGTACTCGATCCCGAAGGGGCTGCTCGAGCCGGACGAGACCCCGGAGCAGACGGCACTGCGCGAGACCAGGGAGGAGGCGGGGATCGAGTGCCGCATCCTCGCGCCGCTCGGCGAGATCGCGTACGCCAAGACCCCCAAGACCCCCAAGCGGGTGATCGGGTTCCTGGCCGAGCCGCTGGCGCCGCCGGCAGCGACCGTGCTCGAGCCCGGCGACTGGGAGATCGACCACGCGGAGTTTCTGCCGGCGGACCAGGCGCGCGCCCGCCTGCACCCGGACCAGGCCCCGTTCATCGATCGCGCCCTCGCGCTCGAGGAGGTCGGCGGGTAGGCTCGTCGCGGTGACGCGAGGTGACGCCACGCCCGACCCGATCGCCCGCTTCCGGCGCTGGCTGCGCGCTGCGCAGCGCAGCGGTGCCCCGCTGCACGACGCGATGGCGCTCGCCACCGCGACCAGCGATGGCGTGCCCTCGCTGCGCTTCGTGCTGCTGAAGCAGGCGGACGCGCGCGGCTTCGTGTTCTTCACCGATGCGCGCAGCCGCAAGGGCCGCGAGCTGCGCGGCAACGCGCATGCCGCTGCCACCTTCCACTGGAACACGATGGGACGGCAGGTGCGGATCGAAGGGCGCGTGGTCGAGCTCGGCGATGCCGACGCGGACGCCTACTGGCTGGGTGACGCGGCCGCGCGGCAGCCAGCTCTCCGGAGCGACCTCGCACCAGAGCGATGAGCTCGCGCGCCGCGCGCTGCTCACGACGCGCCGCAACGAGCTCGCCCGGCGCTACGCGGGGCAGGCGATTCCGCGTCCGGCCGAATGGCGGGGCTTCCGCATCGTGCCGGACGCGATCGAGTTCTGGACCCACCGTGACGATCGCCTGCACCATCGCGAGCTGTTCCGCCGTACCCCGCGTGGCTGGCGGGCGACGCTGCTCGAGCCCTGACGGTGCTCGAAGCGGATGCTAGCCGACCGTCCTCCCTATCCACCGACCGACGCCGGGGATGAGCGGCAGGGCCTTCTGCACCACGGCGCCGAACATCGAGGTCTGCTTGGGCGCGGCCGCGCGCGGCTTCTTCGCCGTGCCCTTCGCGGCCTTGGTCGGCTTGGCGGCGGCCTTCTTCTTCGGTGCGGCCGCGGCCTTCATCTCCGCCTTCGGGGTGGCCTTCGCCGTACCCTTGGCGATCGGCTTGGTCGCCGGCTTCGCGGCCTTGGCGCCGGTCCGCGCCGCCGGAGCCTTGCCCGGTGACTTTTTGCTCGACACTTTCTTGCTCTTGCTCGATCCGCGTGGAGCCATACGTTCCTCTCCGTCTCGGGCGCAAAGGGAATGGTGTGCGCACCCGTCTGCGAGCGATACCATGCGAATCAGCATGTTGAAACGGTGCGTGCGGAGAACGCACCGCCTGCTCGTGCCGCTGGTGGCGCTCGCGACGTTGCTCGCGCGCGGCGCGGATGCGCGCGAGGTCGGCTTCCCGATCACCGTCGACGAGCGCTTCCTCACCAACGAGCTGACGCGCAGCGCCTTCGGCGATCCGGGCGCGATCGCGCGCGTCTTCGACGACGGCTCGGGCTGCAACTCACTGGTGCTCTTCGATCCCGAGGTGACCGCGGAGGTCGGACGGCTCCTGGTGCGCAGCGCGGGCGAGGCGCGCCTCGGCTTCGCCGCCGGCGGCCGCTGCCTGCTGCCGCTGTCGTGGAGCGGGCTTGTCGAGCTGGTCGAGGAGCCGACCATCGACCCGGGCGCGCCGATCGTGCGCTTCTCCGTCGTCGACTCGAAGATCCTCGACGCTGACGGCAGCGAGCCGCTCGCCGCCGGTACGCTGTGGGGCTGGGTGAAGCAGTACGTGCACCAGCGGCTCGAAACGCGCATCGACCTGCAGGGGCCGGTCGACGAGCTGCGCCGCCTGGCCCGTCTGGTCGCGCCGGCCAGAGGCGGAGCCCGACGGCGCGCCGATGAGCTGGCTCAGGTTCGGCAGTACGGCCTGGGCCGCGGACGAGCCCGACAAGGAGCTGGTCAAGCGCCTGAACGCGTGGGCGCCGACGCGTACCGACGTGACCGAGTACGCGCCGCTGACCGAGTACGCGCCGCTCGCGCACCAGTTCCTCGAGACGGTGACCACCTGGCTCCTGTCGCGGTACGAGATCGACCCGGCGCACGAGAAGATCTTCCGCGCGCTGGTCCCGGCCACGGCGTGGAAGGAGAGCTGCTGGCGCCAGTTCGTCAAGCGCAAGGGCAGGCTCGCCACGCTCACCTCGAGCGCCGGCGCGGTCGGCATCATGCAGGTCAACGTGAGCGTGTGGCGCGGCTTCTACGAGGTCAACGCCCTCAAGCGTGACATCGCCTACAACGCCCGCGCCGGGGGCGAGATCCTGAGCCGCTACTGGACCGACTACGCGGTCGCGCGCGGCGAGCACAAGAATGGCGGCGGCGTCGACGCTCTGGCCCGCGCGGCTTACACCGCCTACAACGGCGGCCCCGACCAGCTGTCGCGCTACCGGGAGAAGGGGCGCTCGAAGCGCGAGCGCACGGTCGACGGCGACTTCTTCGCCAAGTCTCAGCGCATGAAGGGTGGTGACGAACTCGCCGTGGTCACCTGCTTCACCGACTGACGTCATCGGAATACGCGAGCAGCGAGGAGCAGGCATGAGTCGTCCGGGATGCGTCGTGCACGCGCGGGACCTCGCGGCGGTGCAGCGGCCGACCTGCACCCCGGCGAGACCGGGGATCGGCTCTCTGGACGGCGGGCGATCGTCAGGCGAAGCGCTTGACGATCGCCTTCTTGAGCTTGCCGTACGGCGGATAGACCAGCTTGGGATCGACCCGCGTGGTCTTGCTGACCACCGCACGGCGGTGGCTGAAGGTCTCGAACGAGCCGCGGCCGTGATAGCTGCCCATGCCGCTCGGACCGACGCCGCCGAACGGCAGATGCGGGTTCGCGACGTGCCAGATGGTCGCGTTGACGCAGGCGCCGCCCGAGCTGGTCTCGGCGAGCACGCGCTCGGCGGTCTCGTCGCTGCCGGTGAAGACGTACAGCGCGAGCGGCTTGTCGCGTCCGTTCACGAAGCGGATCGCCGCGTCGACGTCGGGCACGGCGACGATTGGCAGGATCGGGCCGAAGATCTCCTCGGTCATGACCTTCGCGTCGGGCCGCACGTTGCGCAGGATGGTCGGTGCGAGATAGCGCTCGGCGTCGTCGAACTGGCCGCCGATCACCACGTCGGCGCCGTCGATCAGCGACACCAGGCGGCGCAGGTGGCGCTGGCTCACGATGCGGCCGTAGTCCTTGGTGGCGCGTGGATCGTCGCCGTAGAACTCGTGCACGGTCCTGACCAGGCGGTCGATCAGCTCCTGCTCGATGGACGCATCGACCAGCACGTAGTCGGGTGCGATGCAGGTCTGGCCGGCGTTCAGCCACTTGCCCCAGGCGAGGCGCCGCGCGGTCACGTCGAGGTTCGCGTCGGCGGCGACGATGCAGGGGCTCTTGCCGCCGAGCTCGAGCGTGACCGGCGTCAGATGCTTGACTGCGGCCTGCATGACGATCCGGCCGACGGTGCCGTTGCCGGTGTAGAAGATGTGATCGAAGCGCTGCTCGAGCAGCGCCGTGGTCTCGTCGACCGCTCCTTCGACCAGCGCGATGGCGTCGCCGTCGAGGTACTTGGCGACCAGCTCGGCGAGCAGGGTCGAGACGTTCGGGGTCACCTCGGACGGCTTCAGGACGGCGCAGTTGCCGGCCGCGATCGCGCCCACCAGCGGGCTCAGCAGGAGCTGCACCGGGTAGTTCCAGGGCGCGATGATCAGCACCACGCCGAGCGGCTCGCGCAGGATACGCGCCGCGCCCGGCTTCTGGTTGAGCGGCACCGAGACCGACTCGGGCTGCGTCCAGCGGTTCAGGTTCGCGAGTGCCAGCTTGCACTCGCCGATCACGATCGAGATGTCGGTTGCCCAGGCCTCGATGTCGGGTTTGCCGAGGTCGTGCTGCAGTGCGGTCGTCAGGCGCTCGGCGTTCTCCTCGAGCAGGCTCTTCAGGCGCCCGAGCTGCTCGCGCCGCCACTCGAGCGGGCGCGTGCGGCCCGACTCGAAGGTCGCGCGCAAGGACTCGACCAGACCGGGGATGGCCTCGATGGTTGCGCTCGCCAGCGCGAGGCTCTGCGGGGCAGCACTCATGACGGATTCCTTTCTCGCTCGTGGTTCGACCGACGGCGGATCGGTTCACTCTACCCCTCGCGTGGCGCCGCGTCAGCCCCACCGGTGCGGGTACCCAGCGCGAGGTACAGCACGCCGCCGAGGACCAGCACGGCGAGCGCCCGGCCGTACGCCGCGAGCGGGAACTGCAGTGCCAGCGTCACGCACAGGACGAGGCCGACCACCGGGGTCCAGGCCCGGGTGACGAAGATCTCGTCGTCGGTGACCGGCTCGCTGCGTTTGAGACGCAGCAGCCCGACGTGCAGCACCGAGAACACGCACAGCAGGAGCAGGCTGGTCGTTTGCGCGAGGATCTGGACACCGCCCGAGACCGCCAGGGCGACGGCGAGCGCGTATGCCAGCAGTACCGCGACCCAGGGCGTCGCGCGTACCGGGTGGACCCTGGCGAGCACCGCGGGCAGCAGCCCCTCGCGCGCCATGCCGTAGCTCAAGCGCGACGCCATGATGAGGTTCAGGAGCCCGGTGTTGCAGATAGCGAGCAGGGCAACGATCGAGAACGCGCCGCCCGGTAGCTCGATGCCGGCCGCGCGCAGCACGTCGAGCAGCGGCGCCTGCGAGGTCGCGAGCTGCTCGACCGGCAAGGTCAGCAGTGCGGCGACGGTGACGCCGACGTAGACCAGGCACGACACGCCGATCGCGGTGAGGATCGCGCGCGGCAGGACGCGGCGCGCGTCCTGGACTTCCTCGGCGACGTTCGCCGTGTCCTCGAAGCCGATGTAGGCGTAGAAGGCCAGCGTGGCGCCGCTCAGGATCTGGCCCAGCCCCGCGCCCGGCGCGACCCGCTCGAGCTGCACCTCGGCCGGCAGGCCGCTCGCGTAGTAGAAGCCCGCCACCAGCACGAGCAGCAGCCCGGAGCTCTCCGCGATCGTCAACACCACGTTGACGTTCGAGGACTCCTGGATACCGCGGTAGCTGATGAAGGTCATCAGGCCGAGCAGCAGGACGCTGCCCGCCACCGGCGGTACGGTCACGAACGGCGCCAGGTATCCGGCGAACGCGAGCGACACGGTGGCCGCCGAGGTGATCCCGCTGGCCAGCACGAAGATGCCGACCAGGAAGGCCACGATCGGGTGCGGGAAGGCCCGCCGGCTGTAGGCGGCCGCTCCGGCCGCGACCGGGTGGCGCGAGCTCAGCTCGGCGTAGGTGAAGCCGGTGAACACCGCGAGCAGTGCGGCGACGCCGAACGACAGCCAGGCGGAGGTGCCGGCGACGCCGACCACCTTGCCGACCAGTGCGTAGATGCCGGCCCCGAGGATGTCGCCGACCGCGTACAGGGTGATGGCGGTCCTGCCCAGGGTGCGCTTGAGCTCGCTCGCTGCTTCCGCCACGTGCCGCGTTCGCACGTCGTCGCGGCGACGGCAAGCTCCGCTGGCGCGGGAAAGCGGTCGTCGGTGCGCGGGACGAGTTGACACCCGGGCGCCGCGACAAGAGAATCGCGCCCGGGTAGGGGGCCGATGGTCGAGGAAGAAGACGACGACAGAACCGTGATGTCGGAGATGCCGCGCTGGGCCGAGGACGAGGCCGGGCGGCTGCCGGTGCTGATCGTCCTGCGCGGCGCGCAGCTCGGGCGGCGCTATCTGCTGAACGAGAAGCGCTTCGTGCTCGGCCGCCGCGACGTGGTCTCGACGCTGGTCATTCCCGGTGACCCGAAGATCAGCAGCAGGCACTGCGAGATCGAGCACGACCGCGACGGCGACCGCTGGCTGGTGCACGACGCCGGCTCGACCAACGGCACGCACGTGAACGGCAAGGTCGTCGAGAGCGCCGACCTGGCGGAGGGCGACAAGCTCCTGCTCGGCGACACCATCCTCAAGTTCAGCTTCCACGACGAGGTCGAGAGCGAGTTCCACCACGAGGTGGACCGCTTGATGAACATCGACGAGCTCACCGGGCTGGTGGTGCTGCGCGTGTTCCGCGAGCGCTTCCACGCCCTGTTCGACACCTGCACGCGCGCCCGGCGATCGCTCGCGCTGCTGATGATGGACCTCGACGGGTTGAAGAAGATCAACGACACGCACGGCCACCAGGCCGGCGCGCTGACCATCGCGGGCGTCGGTCACATGCTGGGCGAGCTGGTCGGCAGCGCCGGCCTGGTCGCCCGCTTCGGCGGCGACGAGTACATGGCGGCCTTCCCCGACCACGACCGCAAGGCCGGCGTCGCGCAGGGCGAGCGCGTGCGCGCGGCGCTGGCGGCGCAGAAGTTCGCCTTTGGCGAGGTCCTGCTGCGGCCGACGATCAGCATCGGCGCCGCTGCGATGCCCGAGGACGCGACCACGCCGGAGCGCTTGACGCGCGTCGCGGACGAGGCGCTCTACCGCGCCAAGGCCGCCGGGCGCGATCGCGTCAGCACCTGATGGCGGTGCCGGATGCTCGTCCGAACGCACCAGGCGCCGCGTTCGCTAAACCTCGGCTGCTGGAATGCCGCTGTGTCAGACCGGAGCCGTGTGCTAGCCCGACTTCGGCAGGGATTTCGGGGACGTGAAGATGGTTGAAGAGGCGGATGGCGCCCGGTCGGCCGCCGCTGCGCTCGCGACGAGCGGCGGCGAAGGCAAGGGCAAGGCTCCCGCGCCGGTGCGCGCGAAGTCGGCCCGCGCCACGTCCGGTACCCGCCGGAACGTGCGCAAGACGAGCCACAAGAAGGCGGCCGTGCCGGCCCCGAGCCGGGGCAAGGAGAAGAGCCAGCCCGCTCCCGACTTCAGCTCGCCCGAGTTCTTCCTGAACCGCGAGCTCACCTGGCTCGAGTTCAACTGGCGCGTGCTGCACGAGGCCGAGGACAAGCGCGTGCCGCTGCTCGAGCGCGTCAAGTTCCTCGCCATCGTCAGCTCGAACCTCGACGAGTTCTTCATGAAGCGCATCGGCGGCCTGAAGCAGCAGGTCGCAGCCCGGGTGCGCGAGCCGACCGTCGACGGCCGTACGCCGCAGCAGCAGATCGTCGACTGCTACCGGGTGGTTGCGGCCCTCGACCAGCGCCGCCAGGAGCTGTTCACCGACCTCGTGCACCGGCTGGACAAGCACGACATCAAACTGACCGCGATCCAGCACCTCGATCAGAAGGACCGCGAGCTGCTGCGCGAGTACTACGTCAAGAACGTCTATCCGCTGGTCACGCCGCAGGCGATGGATCCCGCGCACCCGTTCCCCTTCGTCTCGAACCTGTCGCTCAACCTGCTCACGACGGTGCGCTACCCGAAGGATCCGCAGATCTCGCTGGCGCGCGTGAAGGTTCCGGTCGGCGCCGGCATCCCGCGCCTGCTGCGCGTCGGCGACCGCAACGTCTTCGTGCCGCTCGAGGACGTCATGTCGGACAACCTCGACCTGCTGTTCCCGGGCATGGAGATCGAGACCAGCGAGCTCTTCCGCGTCACGCGCAATGCGAACACCGAGCGCGACGAGGAGGACGCCGACGACCTGGTCGACATGATCGAGAACGAGCTGCGCGACCGGAAGTTCGCGCCGATCGTCCGCCTCGAGATCGGCAAGGGCATGTCGCCCATGCACCGCGGCATGCTCGCGTCGGAGCTCGGGCTGCAGGAGGAGGGCGACGTCGTCGAGGTGTCGGGACGGCTCGGCCTCGCCAGCCTGATGGAGCTCGCGTCGCTCGACGTTCCCGCACTGCGCGACCCGAAGCACCATCCGATCGACAACCCGGAGCTCACGCGTGGGCGCAACCTGTTCCACGTCATCCGCGACGCCGGCTCGATCCTGCTGCAGCACCCGTACGAGTCGTTCTCCTCGTCGGTCGAGCGCTTCCTCGCCGAGGCCAGCGAGGACCCGAAGGTGCGCGCGATCAAGATGGTGCTCTACCGCACGTCGGCCGACTCGCAGGTGATCGAGCATCTGATCAACGCTGCGACCAACGGCAAGCAGGTCGCGGTGGTGGTCGAGCTCAAGGCGCGCTTCGACGAGGGCGCCAACATCCAGTGGGCGAACCGCATGGAAGAGGTCGGCATCCACGTCACCTACGGCGTGGTCGGCCTGAAGACGCACAGCAAGGTGATCCTGGTGGTGCGCCAGGACTACACCGGGCTCAGGCGCTACAGCCACATCGGCACCGGCAACTACCACGCCGGCACGGCGCGCAACTATTCGGACCTCGGACTGTTCACCAGCAACGACGAGATCGGCCAGGACCTCACCGAGCTGTTCAACTACTTGACGACCGGCTACAAGCCGAGGCGCAGCTACAAGAAGCTGCTGGTCGCGCCGACCGGCGTCAAGCAAGGACTGATCGAGCGCATCCAGCGCGAGATCGCGCAGCAGGCTGCGGGCCAGCAGGGCCTGATCCAGTTCAAGATGAACGCGCTCGACGACGTCGACGTCATCCGCGCGCTGTACCGCGCGGCGCAGGCGGGCGTGAAGATCGACCTGATCGTGCGCGACACCTGCGAGCTGCGGCCGGGTCTTCCCGGCGTCTCCGAGAATGTGCGCGTGCTGAGCATCGTCGGACGCTTCCTCGAGCACTCGCGCATCTATCACTTCAAGAACGGCGGCACGCCCGAGTACTACATCGGCTCGGCCGACGGCATGAAGCGCAACCTCGAGAGCCGCGTCGAGGTGCTGACGCCGGTCGAAGACCCGCGCCTGCAGAAGGAACTCCGCGCGATCCTCGACCTGCACCTGGGCGACCAGCGCAACGCGTGGGAGATGGCGACCGACGGGACCTACACGCAGCGCCGCAAGCCGGGCGTCGAGGAAGGCTCGCAGCAGCTCCTGATCGAGCGCGCCGAGCGCCGCCAGCGCGAGGCGTCACGCCTGAAGAAGCGCCGGCCGAAGGGCATCGCGCGCCGCCTCGGCCCCGAGGGCACGCAAGAACTCTTCGTGCCGCGGTGAGCAGCGCCGGTGGTCGGGGGCGGTTTGTACGACCGACCCCCGACCGCTCAACCCGGCGTGTTGACCAGCTCCTCGTAGTCCCGGCAGGGCTGCGCGCGCAGCGCCGGGCAGGCCGGCAGCTCGGTCGGGATGTCGATTCCAGGAACGACTGGCAAGACGACGCGCGACGCGACCGCGCCGCCGCGCCCGACGGTGTTGACCACGCCCGCGGTCTCGAGGGCGCGGAACTTCCACAGCACGCGGTCGCCGCCCGGTGCGGCCACCGCGAGACGGACGCGCGATCCGGCCCGGAACGCGTGCGCGAAGGGGAACAGCTCGACCCGTGCCAGCACCAGCTCGCCCGCCGGCAGCGGTGCCGCGTCCTGCTCGAGGTGCGTCTGCACCGGACGCAGTTCGGTCGACGCTACCTCGTCGATCGCGCGGTGGCTGGCGCGTAGCCAGCCGTTCTGCACGTAGATCTCCTGGCCGTCGGGTCGGATCTCGCTCAGCGTCACCTGCAGGTCGGTGTCGGCGGCGGTCGAGCCGAGCCAGAGGTCGACGCTGCCCGAGCCGACCATGACGGCGTCCGCAGGAAGCGGCTCGGTCGCGTACGCGACGGCGTTGCCCGGGTTGAGCGGCCGCCAGTCCCAGGCCGGGTTGGCGCGCCACACCTCGTCGCTCGCACCGTGCAGCGACGTCACCTGCGCGGTGGACGGATCGTAGACGAAGGAATCGGCGCCTTCCTCGGTTGCCGGCTCGGACGAGAGCAGGCCGTTCGCGTCGAAGTACCACGCGGTCGCGACGAGGCCGGGGACCGGCCAGGCGTCGAAGGTCGCCTCGAAGGTCGGCACCGGGGCACCGGGAGCGCTGCCGGCGCCGTTGTCGAACAGCACGCGCACCGCGGGCTCGCTCTCGTAGCGCGCGAGCGCCTCCTCGTAGCTGGTCACGTCGGTGAAACGCTCGGGCTCGAGCGTCAGCTCGGCGTCGGTTCGCCACAGCGCGTCGTTCAGCACGCCGACGATGACCGGCACGATCGCCGAGCGGCGCGGCACGCGGCGCCCGACGTAGAGATCGAGGAACTCCATCCAGCGCGTGAAGATCGCCGGCGTGAAGGGCTCGGTGTGGGCGCCGTTGGTCATGGTGAAGCGCACGTTGTCCGTGCCGGTGAAGCGGTCGAGCATGGTCGCGAAATAGGGACCGGTCTGCTCGTCCTGCCACGCGCCGGCGAGGAACACCGGCACCTGGATGCGCTGCACGAAGGTCGCCGGCGTGACCGGGTCGGCGATCTCGGCGCGGTAGAAGCTGTTCTCCTCGATCGTCTGGATGATGTCGGGCGACTGCGCGCGCAGGCGCTGGTTGTCGATGCAGGTCTGATCGCCGGCGTCGATGCGCCGCTGCGACCAGCCCTGCCCACCGGGCTGCGCCTCGCGCTGGCGCTCGGCGGCCCAGTCGGTCGCGAAGCCGTTGTTCAGGATCCCGCCCGGATAGAGCACGCCGCGCCCGGTGTCGGCGATCACCGACAGCGGCGCGATCGCGGCCAGCGACGGCGGCTGCAGCTGGGCAACGAAGAGCTGGCTGATGCCGGGGTACGACAGGCCGACGAGGCCGACCTGGTTGTTCAGCACCCACGGCTGCGCGGCGACGATCTCGACCGCGTCGTAGCCATCGGTCGACTGCAGGGTCTCGAAGAACTGGAAGGCGCCGCCCGAGCAGCCGGTGCCGCGCATGTTGACGCCGACCACCGCGTAGCCGAGCGCGATGGTGAGCGCGGAGCTCGGCTGCGAGCTGTCCGGGTCGGCCGGCGAGTAGCCCGAGTACTCGACCACCGTCGGGTAGGGGCCGGCTTCGGCGGGGCCGGGCAGGGTCACGTTGATCGCCAGCAGGGTGCCGTCGCGGGTCTCGATGTACTGGTAGCCCGCAGCGACGGTCTGGCTCGCGTAGAAGGCGTGCTCCGGGACCTCGTCCGGATCGGTCACGGTGACCGGCTCGCTCGCGGCGGTGTCGGCGCCGGCGGGCGATCGCACCGTGTAGCCGGCACCCGCCGGAACGTCGCGGAAGATGTACGTGCCCTGCGCATCCGCCGTGCCGGTCGCGAGCAAGGTCGCGGTCGCGTCGACCAGCGAAAGCTCCTGCCCGGGCTCGGCGTCGACGACGTAGAGCTGCTGCACGCTGCCGCGCCCGGTGTAGGCGGCGGGCACCGTGGGGTCGCCGGGCGGCGGGTTGCTGCTGCCCGAGCTCGAGTTGCCACAGCCGGTGACAGCGCCCGTCGCGGCGAGCCCAAGGAGCAGGCAGAGGGCTCGGAGGTGGCGTAAGGTCGGACGCTTCGGGTCGGTCATCGGGGCTCCCATGGCGAAAAAAGAGTCAGGGTACGGCGGGCTCGAGAAGGTTGTCAACACGCAAAACGCGATGGAATCTGGCGCGCGAGTCCTGCTATGCACGTTGGGCGAGCGCTTGACCAGCTGTCTTTTCCAGGGAGGGGATTGGTGACGAAGAACGGTCTATTGGTCGCCGACAGCGACATGCACATCTTCGAGCCTGCCGACCTCTGGCAGCGCTACATCGACCCGGTCTGGCGTCACGCAGCGCCGGTCGGGCTCAGCGAGATGCAGCGCGACATGCGCGTCAAGGTGAAATCGCACGTCATCCTGAAGCTCGGTACGGTGCGCCCGCAGGCCGACCGGACCGCCTGGAAGCCCGAGCACCAGAACGTCTACGCGCAGGCCGAGGGGCAAGGCTGGAACCCGGCGACGCAGGCCCAGGCGATGGACGCCGAGGGGCTCGACCTGGCGGTCATGTTTCCGACGCGCGGCCTGTTCGTCCTCGGCCTCGACCTGCCCGAGGTCATGGGCCCGGACGGACTCGAGCCGCCGCTCGCCGCCGCGATCGCGCGTGGCTACAACGACTGGCTGCACGACTTCTGCAGCGCCCAGCCCGGCCGCTTCTACGGAGCTGCGATGGTCGCGCCGCACGACGTCGCCGCCGCGGTCGCCGAGACCCGGCGCGCGGTGACCGAGCTCGGCTTCAAGGCGATCTTCCTGTCGCCCGGCGTCGTCGGCCGGCGCCAGTGGCACCATCCGGTCTACGATCCGCTCTGGGCGGAGTGCGAGCGGCTCGGCATCCCGGTCGCATTCCACGGCGGCGGCCAGAACTATCTCAAGCCCGACTTCTCGCTCGAGATCTTCGACAAGCTGATGATGTGGCACACCTTCAGCCAGCCGCTCGGCATCATGGCGGTCGCCGTCAGCTTGACGGCGGGCGGCGTGCTCGAGCGCTTCCCGAAGCTGCGCGTGGCGCTGCTCGAGGGCAACTGCGCCTGGGCGCCGTGGCTATTCTACCGTCTCGACGAGCACTACGAGTGGCTCGGCAAGATGGAGGCGCCGGACCTGACGATGAAGCCGTCGGAGTACTTCCTGCGCAACTGCTTCCTGTCGGTCGAGGCCGACGAGGAGCTGGTCAAGCAGTACGTCGAGCACTTCGGCGACGACAACCTGGTGTTCTCGACCGACTACCCGCACGCCGACTCGAAGTATCCGCGCGCGGTCGAGAGCTTCCTGACCCTGCCGCTGTCCGCGGCGTCGCAGCGCAAGATCCTGTGGGACAACTGGAGCCGCCTCTACGACATCCCGGCGCCCGCCGCCCACGTTGCGCAGGGTCGCGCTGCAAACGAGAACGTCGCCCGCTAGGCGACCGTCGCCGATCCGGGTACAGTACCGTCATCAGGAGGAAGGCCTCATGCGAGCCGATGATCTGATCCTCGTCAGCGTCGACGACCACGTCGTCGAGCCACCGGGCATGTTCGAGCAACACCTGCCGCAGCAGTACAAGGCGCTCGCCCCGAAGGTCGTGCGCAAGAAGGACGGCAGCGACGTCTGGTACTTCAACGGGCAGCAGATCCCGAACCTCGCGCTGAACGCCGTCGTCGGCCGCCCGCCCGAGGAGTACGGCATGGAGCCGACCTCCTACGACCAGCTCCGCCCCGGCTGCTTCGACATCCACGAGCGCATCCGCGACATGAACGCCAACGGCGTGCTGGCGTCGATGTGCTTCCCGTCGTTCCCGACCTTCACCGGCATGAAGTTCGCCGAGATGGCCGACAAGAACGTCGCCGCCGTCATGATCCGCGCCTACAACGACTGGCACATCGATGAGTGGTGCGGCAGCTACCCGGGACGCTTCATCCCGCTCGCGCTGCCGATGATGTGGGATCCGCAGCTGATGGCGGACGAGGTGCGGCGCGTGGCGAAGAAGGGCTGCCACGTGCTGAGCTTCACCGAGAGCCCGGAGAAGCTGAACTTCCCGAGCTTCCACTCGGACCACTGGGATCCGCTGTGGAAGGCGCTGTGCGACGAGGGCACCGTGCTCGCGGTGCACATCGGCTCGGGCGCCGGCATGCAGTTCAACTCGATGGACGCTCCGGTCGACGTCATGATCACCACGACGCCGATGAAGATCGTCGATTTCGCGGCCGACATCCTGTGGTCGCGCGTGCTGAAGACCTACCCGAAGCTGCGCGTCGCGCTGTCCGAGGGCGGCATCGGCTGGATCCCGTACTTCCTCGAGCGCGCCGACTACGTGCACGCGCACCACCACTACTGGACGCACCAGGACTTCGGCGGCCGCAAGCCGAGCGAGGTCTGGCGCGAGCACATGATCACCTGCTTCATCGACGACGCCGTCGGCATCAAGAACCGGCACGCGGTGGGCATCGACTCGATCACCTGGGAGTGCGACTACCCGCACTCGGACACCACGTGGCCACGCGCGCCCGAGATCCTGATGGAGAGCCTCGGCGGCGTGCCCGACGACGAGATCAACAAGATCACGCACGAGAACGCGCTGCGCATCTTCCGTCTCGACGCGTTCAAGCACCGTCCGCGCGAGAAGTGCACCGCGGCCGCGCTGCGGGCCGAGGCGCGCGACGTCGACCTGTCGATGAAGAGCGTGCGCGGCAGCAAGCCGCCGACCGACGGCGAGGCGCTGCGCCCGGTCACCACGGCCGACGTGCTGAAGCAGCTCGCCGGAGCGTTCGCGACCCCGGTCGAGGTCTAGTTCAAGAGGGGGACTCTGTCCCCCTCCTTCACGCGGCGGAGCCGCGTGAAGCTTCCTCCCCCGGCTCGCTGACGCTCGGCCGCGCGCTGCGCACGCGGATGTCCGTGACTCGGGTCACGCTCCTAGGACAGCACCTTTCCACGCTCGCACAACGGACGGAGGGACGACGATGGCGATGCCGGGTAGAGCCGAGGTCGAGGCGGCGTTCAAGCGCTACCTGCAGGTCGGGGCGTTCGATCGGAACTGGAACGCGTGGGCGGACCTGTTCCACGAGGACGCGTACTACTACGAGGTGCAGTACGGCACGTTCCAGGGCCGCGAGTCGATCCGCAAGTGGATCACCACCACCATGGCCGGCGTGCCCGACATGTACTTCCCGGCGCCGAAGTGGACGATGATCGACGGCGACCGCGTCGCGTTCTGCATCGACAACGTCTACCCGAACCCGAAGGACCCGAACGGGCCGCCGATCGGCTTCCCGACCTTCACGGTGCTGCAGTACCGCGACGGCCTGTGGGCCTCGGAGGAGGACTACTACGACGTCAAGGCGAGCGTCGACGCGCGCCAGGCGTTCCGTGCGGGTGGCGGCAAGGCGACGCCGCCCATCGAGCGCTGACCCGGTGCGGAGGCTACGACGTCGCGCGAGCGGAGCGCACGCTTCGCGCGCTGCCGGGCGGTGCTCTACACTTGGGTGATGTCGCTACCGCCTCGTGCTCGCAAGCCCTGCGAGCGGTCGTCGAACGCACGTCGAGGTGGTCGTTGAGCCGCCTTGCCCGCCCGTCGCGCGTCGCCGTGGTCCTGGTGGCGGCCGCGGCTCTGTACGCTTGCCAGGGTGACGGGTCCTCCGCGCCAGACGAATCCGTGCGGATCGCCCGCCTCCGTTTCGACGACGTCACCACGCGAGCCGGCATCGCCCGTGACGCTCCGACCTACGATGCCGCGGTCGGCGACGTGGACGGCGATGGCCTACCGGACATCTACGTCGGCAACCACGGCACCGGCGCCGTGCTGCTGCGCAACCAGGGCGACGGCACCTTCCGCGACATTCTTCCGACCTCGGGAATGGATCCCCGGGGGGATCAGCACGGCGCGGGCTGGGCCGACTACGACAACGACGGGCATCTCGATCTTTACGTTTCCGTCGGCGCCGGGCGTGGGCTCGCGACCAAGGCGAACCGTCTCTATCGGAACACCGGCCAGGGCGGCTTCGCCGACCGAGCTGCCGACGCGGGCGCCACCGATCCCAACGGACGCTCGCGCTCGCTGGCCTGGCTGGACGTCAACCGCGACGGCTGGCTGGATCTCGTGCTGGCCAACTTCGCCTCGCCCAATCGCCTGTATCTGAACCGTGGCGACGGCACCTTCGAGGACGTATCCGAGGCATCCGGCATCGCGGCCCTGTCCGCGACTCGGATCGCCTGGGCCGACTACGACGCCGACGGCTTTCCCGATCTGCTGCTCAGCGGCACGCCGCAGGGCTTGCGCCTGCTGCGCAACGAGGAGGGCGCGCGGTTCCCGACGAGACCGCCCCGGTTTCCGACGATGGAGCGGCCCCCGAGCTGCGCAACCGGCTCGACGCCTAAGCCGCTCTGCCGCGGCCGATCAACGCGGCCCCGCCACCGGTGATCGATCCCGAGCGCGAGCGGCAGCTACGCGCGCTCGGTTACGTTGAGTGAGCGCGCCTTCTGCTCACGCTCGGTCGCGCGCAGCTCCGTGTCGAAGAGCCGCTCCGCTCCGCGCGAGCGCTATCCTTCCCTGGGCTCTCGAGGGCGTCGTCGAGGCAGGCTCCTTGGGGGAGCGCACCGAAGGTTGCTCCGGCAAGGGGGCGGGGGCGCGCACCCAGCGGCCGCTGGCGCGCTCGTTGAGCTCGGGCCACACCGCGCCGGGGTCCTTCTCGAACAGGCTCACCGGCTCGGCCGCGGTGACGTTCCAGTCGCCGCGTGCGATCTCGGCGTCGAGCTGCCGTGGACCCCAGCCCGCGTAGCCGACGTAGGTGCGGAAGCGCTCTTCGCCCGGCGCGCGCGACATCTCGCGCAGAACCTCGAGGCTCGAGGTGATGAACACGCCGTCGAGGACCCGCGCCGATTCCTCGGGTGCGGAGCTGGCGCGCACCAGCAGGATCATCCGGTCGCGCGCCACCGGCCCGCCTAGGAAGACCAGGTCGGCCCGGCCGTGCAGCTCCTCGATCTCCGGCAGCAGAGCCGTCAGCTTGACGTCCGTCGGGCGGTTGATGACGACACCGAGCGCGCCGCTCTCGGCATACTCGAGCAGCAGGATGACCGTCTCGCGGAAGTTCGGATCGACCAGCCGATCGCTCGCGACCAGGAACTTGCCGCGCGCCAGATCGGGGCGGCGCGCCGGCTCGGCCCCGCCTTCGGACACGCCGAGCGAGAGGAGAACAGCCGCCAGGAGCACCGATGTCGTCCGCTTCGTTTCGCTTGATCGGGTCGACGCTCGAGGTTGCACGTGACTGACTCCTCGATGACGCTACGCCCGCGGCCCCCTCGTCGCAAGGGCACCTGCCCCTTGTCAGCGAGTGCAGCGGGCGCGACAATCCGCAGCGTGGCGAGCAAACTTGGCAAGGTCGCGAGCAAGAAGCTCTACCGGGTCCGATTCCTGAACGAAGGGCGGATCTTCGAGCTCTACGCTCGAGAGGTCGGGCAGGGGATGCTGTTCGGCTTCGTCGAGGTCGCGGACCTCGTGTGGGGGAGCAAGTCGGAGGTCATCATCGACCCCGGCGAGCAGGAGCTGCGCAACGAGTTCAACGGCGTCGACCGCCTGCACGTGCCGATGCACGCGATCGTGCGCATCGACGAGGTCGAGAAGGGCGGCAGCGCGAAGATCATCGCGCTGCACAGTGCCACGGCGAAGACCGCGCCAGCCGGCGTGCCGTTCTACACGCCGGGTGGCGCGGCACCCGTCAAGCCGAAGTAGCGAGGAAGCTCGCCCGGTCCACCGCGAGGTAGTGCACCTCCGGCTGCGCGCTCTGCACGCCCGCTCTGGATCATTCCCGGGCTCGCCGGGCGAGCGCTGGTTTGTTCGCCGGCGTGGCCGGGGATAAGCAAGAGCCGGGAGGACACGAGATGAGATGGGTGGTCGTCACGATCCTCGCCGGTGCGCTGCTCCTCGGCAACGAGAGCGCGGCGCTGGCGAAGAAGGTTCCCTGCAAGAAGGTCAAGGAAGCCATGGCGAGCGGCAAGACCGCGGCGCAGGTGGCGACCGAGCTCGACACGCGCCCCAAGCGCGTCGAGGCCTGCATGGCGGGCAAGAAGAAGGACACCAAGGCCGACGGGCCCGCAGCGGCGACCGGCGCCACCGGCGCGGACGAAGAGGAAGAAGAGTAGCGCGTGCTCGCGGCGTCCTGCGGGGCGCCGCGCCGACCCGCCGCCCTGGCCCCGCCACGGCTGGCCGCCGTTGACCTCCGCGCCGCTGTGTTAAGAATCGGCGCGGTGCTGGACATGCTCGATGAGGTCAGGGGCAGCGAGCCGTGCGCTCGTCTCGCGCGCGGATCGCGCGTGGCGCTGGTGCTGCTCGTCCTGGGCAGCGCAGCAACGGCCTGGCCGGCCGGCTTCGCCTTCGACGACGTGGCGAAGAAGGCGCAGCAGCTGGCGGCAGGCAACTTCGATGACCCGCGCGGCCAGGTCCCCGACTGGCTGCTGCAGCTCGACTACGACCAGTGGCGCGACATCCGCTTCCGCCCGGACAGCGCGCTGTGGCGCGATCGCGGCTCCGCCTTCCAGGTGCAGTTCTTCCACCTCGGCCTGTTGTACGACCGTCCGGTGCGGATCAACGTGGTCGACGGCAAGGGCGCGCGGCCGGTCGAGTTCTCGCCGAGCCTGTTCGACTACGGCAAGAATAAATTTTCGAGCCAGGTTCCGCAGGACGTCGGCTTCGCCGGCTTCCGCATCCACTATCCGATCAGGACGCCGAAGTACCACGACGAGCTGATCGTCTTCCTCGGCGCGTCGTACCTCCGCGCGCTCGGCGAGAAGCAGCTCTTCGGCCTGTCGGCGCGCGGTCTCGCGATCGACACCGCGGAGTCCTCGGGTGAGGAGTTCCCGTACTTCCGCGAGTTCTGGCTGGTGACGCCGACGCCGGCGGCGAAGGAGATGGTGCTGTTCGCCCTGCTCGACAGCCCTAGCGTGAGCGGCGCATACCGCTTCACGATCCGGCCCGGCAAGGAGACCGACGTCGCGGTCGAGGTGCGCCTGTTCGCGCGCCGCGAGGTCGCCAAGATCGGGCTGGCACCGCTCACCAGCATGTTCTTCCACGGCGAGAACATCGTGCGCGAGATCGTCGACTTCCGCCCCGAGGTGCACGACTCCGACGGGCTCCTGGTGCAGACCGGCACCGGCGAGTGGATCTGGCGCCCGCTCGACAACCCGCGTGCGCTGCACGTGTCGAGCTTCCAGCTGGACAAGCCGAAGGGCTTCGGCCTGGTCCAGCGCGACCGCGACTTCGCCAGCTACGAGGACCTCGAGGCGCGCTCCGAGCTGCGCCCGAGCGCCTGGGTGGCGCCGGCCGGCGACTGGGGCAAGGGGCGTGTCGAGCTGATCGAGATTCCCACCAGGTCCGACGTCAATGACAACATCGTCGCGTTCTGGGTTCCGGCCGACCCGCTCGAGCCAGGCGCGCCGTTCTCGTTCGCCTACACGATGTCGTGGTACGGCGACGACGCGAAGCGCCCGCCGGGCGGGCGGGTGCTGGCGACGCGGCGCGACTTCGGCACGGTCGAGGACGCGCAACGCTTCGTGATCGACTTCGGCGGCGGCAAGCTCGCGAAGCTCCCTGCCGACGCCGTCCTGCGCGCGGTCGTCAGCATCGCCGGCGGCGACGACTCGGCGGAGCTCCTCGAGCAGCAGGTGGTGAAGAACCCGGTGACCGGCGGCTGGCGGCTCACCTTTCAGGTCCATCCCAAGCACAAGGGGCCGGTCGACGTGCGCGCCTTTCTCGACAGCGGGGGCGAGACGCTGACCGAGACCTGGTCGTACGTGATCCTGCCTTGAGCAGCACCCGCTTCGAGGTTCCGGCCGACCGGCTGCTGCAGGACTGGCAGGGTGCGCACGCGCACGCGGTCGCCTACCTCGCCGCGCTCGGCGTCGGCGAGGACGAGCGCGGCGCGCTGGCGAGCCAGGCGGTGCAGCGTGCGCTGCACGCGCAGCCGTGGCGTGCGGCCGACGATGCCGACTCGGAGACGCGGCGCGCGCTCGAGGATCTGCTCGAGGAGCGCGGCGGGCCGCCGCGCGCGCCGTGGGGTGCGGACGTCGATCACTTCCTCGCCTGGCGCGTCGAGTCCGGCTTCGGGCCCGCCGCCATGGCGGGCGAGACGGCATCGGCATCGCCGGGCAGCGTGCTGCCGGTGCGCGACGGCGTGCTGTGGTCGATGCCGCCGCTGCAGCGCGGCGCGATGGTGCCGGTGAAGATCGAGCGGCGCTTCTTCCGCCGCCTTGCCAGGCGCGCGCGCGATCGCCGCGCGGGCCGGGCGGAGCCACCGTTCGGCGCCGAGCTGCGCCGGCAGCGGCGCCTGCTGCCGTGGACCCGGGTCGCCGCACGGCGGCGCCTGCTGCTGCTGGTCCTGGTGCTGATCCCGAGCATCATCGCCAGCGGGTTCATGGTCAACGTGCTGCCCGACCAGGGCCGGACGGCGGTCGAGGTCGCGATCGTGCTCCTGTTCGGCGCGCTGTTCGGCTGGATCTCGATCGGCTTCTGGACCGCGACCATCGGCTTCCTGAAGCTCGTCGGCCGGCGCGACCGCTTCGCGATCACCAACGTCATCGCCGACGCGCCGGACGCCGTGATCGCGCCCGAGGCGCGCACCGCGATCGTCATGCCGATCTGCGAGGAGCCGGTAGAGCGCGTGTTCGCCGGCCTGAAGGCGATCCAGCGCTCGCTCGAGCGCGCGGGCGTCCGCGAGCACTTCCACTTCTTCATCCTGAGCGACACGCAGACGGTCGAGACCGCGGCGCGCGAAGAGGCCGCGTGGGCGACCTGGTGCCGCGACGAGGCCGCCTTCGACCACGTCTTCTACCGGCGCCGCAGGGTGCGCCTGAAGCGCAAGAGCGGCAACGTCGCCGACTTCTGCCGCCGCTGGGGCCGCAAGTACCGCTACATGATCATGCTCGACGCGGACAGCATCATGTCCGGCACGACGCTCGCGAACCTCGTCCGCATGATGGAGAGCAGCCCGAAGGTGGGCCTGATCCAGACCGTGCCGACGGCGGTCAACCGGCGCTCGCTGCTGGCGCGCGTGCAGCAGTTCGCGAGCCGCGTCTACGGGCCGATGTTCGCCGCCGGTCTGCACTACTGGCAGCTCGGCGACGGCCAGTACTGGGGCCACAACGCGATCATCCGCGTGGCGCCGTTCATGGACCACTGCGGCCTGCCGCGGCTCGCGGGCAAGCCACCGCTCGGCGGCGAGATCCTGAGCCACGACTTCGTCGAGGCGGCCCTGCTCGGCCGCGCCGGCTGGGAGCTGTGGCTGGCCTTCGACCTGGCCGAATCCTTCGAGGAGGTGCCGTCGACCCTGCTCGAGGAGATGGGGCGCGACCGGCGCTGGTGCCAGGGCAACCTGCAGCACCTCCGCCTGCTGTTCAGCGAGGGCCTGTTCGGCGCGCACCGCGCGCTGTTCATCAACGGCGTGCTGTCCTACGTCTCGGCTGGGCTGTGGTTCGCGTTCCTGATCCTGAGCACGGTCGAGGCGATCCAGATCGTGCTGCGCGAGCCCGACTACTTCCCGGACGGCGCGAGCCTGTTCCCCGACTGGCCGATCTGGCGGCCGGACTGGGCGCTGTCGCTGATGGCGGTGACCGCGGCGATCCTGTTCCTGCCCAAGGTGCTGAGCATCCTGTTGCTGGTCGTCAAGCGCAGGAACGCACGCGCCTTCGGTGGCACCGTCCGGCTGGTGGCGAGCATCTTCTTCGAGACCCTGCTGGGTAGCCTGCTGGCGCCGATCCGCATGGTCTTCCACACCCGCTTCGTGATCCAGAACCTGCTCGGGCGGACCGTGACCTGGCGCTCGCAGGGCCGTGACGACAACGAGACCGGCTGGGGCGAGGCGTTCCGCCAGCACGGCTTGGACACCCTGTTCGCGACCGTGTGGGGGGTCGGCCTGTTCTGGCTGAACCCCGACTACTTCTGGTGGGTGACGCCGATCATCGGCGCGCTGCTGGTGTCGATCCCGCTCTCGGTGCTGGCGAGCCGCGTCAGCCTCGGCGACCGCGCGCGCTCTCTCGGGCTGTTCCTCATCCCCGAGGAGACCACGCCGCCGCAGGAGCTGCGCGATCTGGAGGAGATCCACGATCGGCACCAGGCGGCGATTGCCGCCCTGCCAGCGGAGGAGCAGAACGGCCTGGTGCGCGCGATCGTCGATCCGCACGTGAACGCGCTGCATCGCGCGCAGGGTCGCGCGCTGCTGCGCCGCGCCCGCACCATGCGACCGTCGATCAGCGCCGCGCGCGCGACCCTGGTGGAGCGTTTCCTGAGCAAGGGCGCCGCGGCGCTGCTGCCGCGCGAGCAGCGCGTGCTGTACGCCGATCCGCAGGGGGCCGACGAGCTGCACGCCGAGGTCTGGCAGCGACCCGGCCGCGCGCCGGCGCGGGACCGGACGGGCGGATGAAGGGCATGCCGGACGCCTCGCGCGCGGGGCAGCATGCCGACGATCCGACGGCATACTGGGACGGCGTCGCGCGTGCGGCGCACGACGCGCCCGCCGCCCTGTGGCGGTTGCACGCGGACCAGGCGACGCAGGCGCTGCTCGATCGCTGGTTGCCCGCCGGTGAGCTCGGACGGGTGCTCAAGACCGATCTGTACGACGAGAGCCGTACGGACGGGCTGGTGCCGGCGCTCGCCGCGCGCGCGACGTCGGTGGTCGGCATCGACGTCTCGCTGATCGTCGCACGCGCGGCGGGCCCGCGCGCCGCGGTGTGCGCGGTCGCGGGCGACGTCCGGCGCCTGCCGTTCCGCGCCGACAGCTTCGACGTCATCGTCTCGAACTCGACCCTCGATCACTTCGCGAGCCACGGCGAGATCGAACGCGGCCTGCGCGAGATCGAGCGCGTGCTCGCGCCCGACGGCGTGCTGATCGTGACGCTCGACAATCCGCGCCATCCCCTGATCCGGCTGCGCAACGCGCTCGCCCCCACCTGGCAGCGGCTGCGCGTGGTGCCCTACGCGGTGGGTGCGACGCATGGCCCGCGCGGCCTGCGCGCCGCGCTCGAGAGCAGTGGCTTCACCTTGGTGGAGCTGACGGCTGTGCATCACTTTCCGCGTCTCGTGCTGGTGGCGCTGGAGCGGCTGCTGGGGCGCAGCGCGCGCGCGCGAGCGCGCGCGCGCTGCGCATCGCACGCTCGACCGAGTTTCTCGGCCGCTGGCCGACCCGCTACTGGACCGGGCAGTACGTGGCCGCGCTCGCCCGTCCCCGCCGTGCCGCGCGCGCCGCGCACGAGGCCGCTGCGTGATCGCGGCGCGCGCGAGCCGGCTCGCGGGCAACGCGTACGTGCTGGCACACCTGCCGCGCCAGCGCGCCATGCCCTTCGCGCCGCGGACACGGATCGAAGCCGCGCGCGACGCACGCGTGCGCCACCTGGTGCGCTATGCCGCGCGCACCGTGCCCTACTACCAGGAGACCTTCCGGCGTCTCGGCATCGACGTCGTCGAGATCGGGTCGGTGCAGCCGAACGAGAAGGTGGTCTCGCTCACGCGGCGGGACTCGCAATGGTTCTCGGTCGTGCTCGACGGTGCCGACCCCGAGCATCCGCCCACGATGCGCTGGTTCCTCAACGAGACGCTGGTCGCCGAGAACACGACGGTGTGGGTGACGCGACGGTCTCGAGCAGCTGGCGGATCGTGGTGTCTGTCCCTCGTCAGTGACCGGTGTGTGCGACCTGATCGACGCCGGCCGAGTGGCCGGCGTGACCGCTCATGCCGCGTCCCGGCGACATGCAGCCCTGGAAGTGCGGGAAGATCGGGTTGGTCGCGAGCGAGCGCCCGGTCTCGTCGTGACCGGCGAGGCTCGCGATGCTGCTGGGCGCGTCGGGCGGGTTGGAACCCGGCACGGTCGGATCGATGTACTGCGCCCCGAACAGCACGAACATCTCGTTCTGCGTGCTCTCGCCGCCGGTGATCGGACAGGCGTCGCAGTTGCCGTCGCCCGCACCGGGCGCGGAGTCGCACGTCGCATCGTCGCCGTCACCGTTGCAGGCGGCGCCGACCTTGCCCGCGACGCAGGCGACCGGCGTGCACGTGCCGCCGATCCCGCCCTGGTAGCCGGGTGGGATGAGCGACGAGCGCGTCACCAGGTCGACGTCGGGCGAGCCGTCCGGCTTGACGCCGTTGTTGTACAGACCGCAGTAGCGCACGGTGCGATCCTTCGGGTCGGGCGAGTCGAAGGCGAGCGGCGGGTCGAAGCGCTGCTGCGTCGGGTCGCTGTAGTCGAAGCTCTCGTAGATCATCGAGCCGTCGGGCAGGGTCGCCCAGAAGTGCTCGCCGTGCTTGTGGGTGTGCGCGAACAGGTGGAAGACGCGCGCGCCGACCGGGAACACCTGGTCGTTGCAGAACGTCTCCTTGGTGTAGGGCGCATTGTTCGGCCGGAAGATCGCGCCGAAGTTGCTGATGCGTACCGCCGGGTACACCTGGTTGGTCGCGAAGTTGTAGTTCAGCCGCGCGTGCATCGTGGTGTCGATCGCCGTGGTGTTGAAGGCGTGCGTGTTCCAGTAGATCACGCCCTTCATCGGGATCTGCGAGAAGACGCCCGGGTGGAACGGCATGAACGCCTGCGACTGACCGGCGCCGCCCGCGATCTCCGACGGCTGGTCCGACGGCGGCCCGTAGCCGATGCAGGCGAAGCTGTTCTCGATCCGGCTGTGGCAGAGGCCCTCGCCGCACGAGTCGAGATCCTTGGGATCGCACGCCGCGCCGTCGCTGGCGCCGCCAGAGCACGTCCAGGTGCCGAACGACGGATGGTTCACGTCGACGCCGCCCGGCTGGAAGTTGAGCGGTGAGTAGTAGAGCAGCAGGTGGTGGCTCTGCGGATCCTGGCGCAGCTCGAAGCCCTGGAAGCGGAACAGCTCGCCGCTCGGATCCTTGAACTCGTCCGGCACCTGATCGGTGAAGTCGTAGTAGGTCGCGAAGCAGAGCTCGTGCTCGCTCTTCGACGGCAGCGGCCACTCGGGCATCACGAACTGGATGCCGGTGTCGGGCGCGGGCGGATCGAGCGGCTTGATGATGATCGGCTCGGGGTCGGGCAGGCAGGCATTCAGGAACTCCTGCGTACCGTTGACGGTGCCGTCGCGCGGCGCGCCGACATAGATCCACAGCCGCAGCAGCTCGAGCTCGTCGGCGCTCAGCGGCGCGCGGCCGCTCGGCATCGGCGAGCCCGCGATGTCGACGCTACCCGGGTTGGTCCCGGCGGCGAGCTTGAGCCACAGGTAGCTGCGGTCGTTGTCGCCGGGCTCGACCAGCTTCATCGAGGTGCCGAGCGCCCGCTTGTCGTAGATGCTGTCGAACGCGTTCTCGGGGGAGAGGTCGAGACCGCCCTGCTTGCTGCTGCCGTGGCAGATCTGCTCGGAGCAGCCGTGGCGCTCGAAGATCACTTCCTGGATGCCCGCGAAGGTGCTCGTGTACTCCGTCTGGTCGGCCTCGCAGCTCGGATTGCCCGGACTCGGACCGGGATCGATCGGACCGCCGCCGTCACCCCCGCCCGAGCCGCCGCAGCCCGCGAGGCTCAGTACGACACCTGCCAACAAACCAAGACCGTTGCGCCGTGCGGCGCCCTTCACTCGCTGGGCCATCGCGCGCGTTCCCTCCCGTGCTCGAGCTGCGCGCGACCGTGGCGCGCCTCGCGGCTGATACTTGCACAAGGAGTGCGAGTCAGGCCAGCCTCCAATCGGGGCCCGGGCACCGTTCGGGCGGCTTTTGCTCCCGTTCGGCCGATCGTCGCGCGCGAAAGGGGCCGCGCCACCATCGGCGCGACCCCTTTTTGCAACTACTGGGTCAGGCTCTCGACGTCCTCCGCCGTGAGGCGGAGCTCGCTCGCCGCGGCGCGGCGCGACGTCGCCATCGAAGGCAGGACCGGATCGGGCGGCCTGCGGGTGTGGAAGTCGGTGACCGCCTGGTAGTGATCAGATCGGGAACCTTGGGCAGGCCCTGCGTGAGCGGATCGTTGATGTCGGAGGTGCGGCGGAGCGCACCGTGCGAACGCACGACGCAATTTGGGTGCCCGCTCGCGACGTCGCGCGCGCAAGGCTAACGCGCGACGCGCCTGGCGTCGCGCGTACGATCGGTGGGCAGCTGCATCCGCCTTGGGCAACGCCGCGGCTCACGGATCGGTGACGGCGGGAACGCAGAGCTCGCTGACCGCGATCGCGAGCAGGACGTCGGCCCCGAAGTCGGGGTTGTTGGTCGACACCGTCGTCTTGGGGAACCGGGTGCCGGCCGGCAGCCGCACGCCGTAGCAGACCAGGTGCGCGGTCGGCTCGTTGATCGTCGAGCCGTCCGCCGCGACCGGATGACAGAACCTGGTCGGCTTCTTCATCAGGAAGCTCTGCCCGCCCGGGTAGAACTGGTCGACGATGGTCGGCGGCGCGGGCGCCAGGAACTTCGGCGAACCCTTGGCGAGGCTCGCGCGGTAGCACTTGTAGTGATCGACCGTGGTGAGCGCGTAGGGCGGCGCGCCGCCGTTGCCGGGCACCTTGCTCGACGGCACCAGCAGCGTGCTCTCCTGGGCGAGCGTCAAGTTACGGCTTGCGAACTGGTCGCTGGTCTCCTGATTGGTCTTCACGAACCTGGGCGAGCCCTTGACGCGCTTCACCGCGAAGCCTTCCTGGTGCGCGCTCGACTCGACCACGGTGCTGCCGTTCACCGAGGCGGGATTGCAGATCGAGACCGCCCGGGTGACGTCGAAGTCGAGCGGGCCGGGGACGAGCTCGTCGGCGAGCGCGATCGTCGTGCCCTTGGGCAGCTTGACCTCGCCGCGCGCGAGCGCCGCCTTGTAGCAGAGGTAGCCGTCGACGTCGGCCGGTGGTGCGACGATCGGCGGCGACGATCGGCGCCACGCGACGGACCTCGCCGTCGAAGATCGCGACGTAGTACAGCGCGCCGTCCGGGCCGAACACGATGTCCACCGGTCCACCGGCGTCGGAGACGAAGGTCGTCGGCGTGCCGCTGATGTGGTCGCGCGCTCCACTCGGCTCGGCGTGGTAGATCGCGTTGCCGGTGTAGTCGCCGAAGAAGTAGTCGTTCTCGCGCCCGCCGAACGACGCACCGGCGAAGCCGCCGCCGGTGATCGATGCGCCGAGCGAGCTGCCGCCGCTGTGCGGGTAGGTGAAGATCGGTGCGACGTCGCCCGGTTGCGCGCAGCCGCCGGGCAGGGTTCCCTCGCAGTAGGGCCACGAATGGTTCTCGCCTGCGTCGACGATCGCAATCTCCTCGATCGTCAGGTCGCCGACGTCGCCGACCCAGAGGTTGCCCGAGATCGGATCGAAGCCCATGCGGAACGGATTGCGAAAGCCGTACGCGAAGACCTCCTCGCGCGCGCCGACCTGGCCGACGAACGGATTGTCGGCCGGGATCGAGCCGTCGAGCTCGAGGCGCAGAATCTTGCCCTCGAGCTGACCGAGGTCCTGCGCGTAGGGGTTGGTCGACGTGCCGGGGCCGCCGACGTTGTCGCCGAGACCGGTGTCGCCGGCGCCGACGTAGAGCTTGTCGTCCGGCCCGATGCGCAGCACGCCGCCGTCGTGATTGCCGTTGTCGGTCTGGATGCCCGTCAGCAGCTCGCTGAGCGAGCCGATGTCGATCGCGTTCGCCACCATGGTCACACGCACGACCTGGTTGAAGCGACCACTCGAGCTGCCGCAGCCGCCCGGGGCAGGCTTGGTGCGGTAGAGGTAGATGAAGCCGTTGCTCGCGAAGGCGGGATCCACCGCGATCCCGAGCAGGCCCATCTCGGACCCGGAGCAGACCGGAATCGTGACCAGCGTGCTCGCGACCCCGCCGACGACGATCCGCAGTGCGCCGCCCTTCTGGGCGACCAGCATGCGCCCGTCGGGCAGGAACGCGATCGCGGTCGGTGTGCTGAGACCGGTCGCGGCCGCGGTGTCGGTGTAGCCCGCGATCGGTGTCCCGCCGTGCGCGGTCGATCCGATCAACAGAGCCGTCAACGCAATCGTGGTGAGCTTTCCGTACATCCCCATGAGCACCCCTCCAGCGCGCCGGTCTGATGGACATCCCGCGGCGCGAGCAGGGGCGAGGCTATCGGGGGTTCACACCCCGGGCAATGCAGGATCTGGAACTTGCACTCTGGGTGCAGTAAGCAGCGGATGCTGCACGGCGGCCGGAATTCGCGCACGGCATCGGCTCGGCGGCAGCAGGTTGCTTTGCAGGTCACATGTCACGCGGAGGGAAGACGTCATGCGCATGGTGAAACGAGTGCTGCTGGTGGTGCTGGCCCTCGCGATCCTCGGGGTCCTTGCCTTCGTGTACATCCTGTCGGGCGGCACGCTCGAGGGACCGGGTGAGGTCACCAAGAATCGCCCGCCGGCCGAGGTGGTCGCGGCGCGCGCCGCGACGCAGCGCGCGACCTCCGCGGCTCTAGGCGGCGTCGAGCGTGACGACGCGGCGTCGCAGAAGCAGATCCTGTTCGGCGACCTTCACGTGCACACGACGTTCTCCGCCGATGCCTTCATGCGCAGCCTGCCGCTGCTCCAGGGCGAGGGCGCGCACCCGCCCGCCGACGCGTGCGACTTCGCGCGCTTCTGCAGCGACCTCGACTTCTGGAGCATCAACGACCACGCCGAGTCGGTCTCGCCGCGGCACTGGAGCGACACCAAGGAGTCGATCCGGCAGTGCAACGCGGTCGCGGGCGATCCCGAGAATCCGGACGTGGTGGCGTTCCTCGGCTTCGAGTGGACGCAGGTCGGCGTCACGCCCGAGACGCACTACGGCCACAAGAACGTCATCTTCCGCGACACCGAGGAGGAGAATGTGCCGCGCCGTCCGATCAGCGCGTCGGGGCGCACGCTCGGACTGCTGCGGCAGCAGGCCCCGCTCAGGCAGCGCCTCGGCCTGATCCTGCTCGATCTGCCGAATCGCGAGCGCTACCTCGACTTCGGCGAGTACCAGACCGACCTGCTCGGCGTGCGCGAGTGCGAGCCGGGCATCGACACGCGCAAGCTGCCCGCCGACTGCCAGGAGAGCGCCGGCACGCCGCAGGAGCTGTTCGAGAAGCTCGGCCAGTGGGGTTTCGAATCGATCGTGATCCCGCACGGGACGACCTGGGGCCTCTACACCCCGGCCGGATCGACCCTCGACAAGCAGCTCACGGCGACCCAGCACGATCCCGAGCGCCAGACGCTGTTCGAGATCTTCTCCGGGCACGGCAACTCCGAGGAGTATCGCGCGAGCCGCGAGACGGTGCCGGGCGAGGACGGCGCGCCCGTCTGCGCCGAGCCGACCAAGGACTATCTGCCGTGCTGCTGGCAGGCGGGCGAGCTGATCCGCGCGCGCTGCGGCGACGCGTCGCCCGCGGAGTGCGAGCAGCGCGTGCGCACGGCGCGCGCCAACCACGTCGCCGCGGGGGCGGCCGGCCACCTGACGGTGCCTGGTTCGCGCGGCGAGGAGTGGAAGGACTGCGGACAGTGCCGCGACTGCTTCCTGCCCGCGTTCGCCAGCCGTCCCGGCAACTCGGCACAGTACGGGCTCGCGATCAGCAACTTCGACCAGCCCGGCCAGCAGCGCCGCTTCCGCTTCGGCTTCATCGGCTCGAGCGACAACCACAGCGCGCGACCGGGCACCGGGTACAAGGAGTACGACCGTCGCGCGATGACCGAGGCCACCGGCGCGCGCGACGAGGCGTGGGCCCGGCGCATGGCCGGCCGCCAGATCCCGCGCACGCCGGAGTCGGTCCGCTTCGACCCCGAGAACGTGACCGTGCCGGCGTTCCAGGTGGTCGACTTCGAGCGTCAAGCATCCTTCTTCATGACCGGCGGCCTGGTCGCCGTGCATTCCGAGGGCCGCAGCCGCGACGCCATCTGGTCCTCGCTCGAGCGCCGCGAGGTCTACGGCACCAGCGGCGAGCGCATCCTCCTGTGGTTCGACCTGCTGAACGGACCGGACGGGCCGGTCGGCATGGGCGCCGAGTCCTGGCTCGGCGCGGCACCGCGCTTCCGCGTGCGCGCGGCGGGGTCCTTCAAGCAGAAGCCCGGCTGCCCCGACTACGCCAAGGGCGCGCTGTCGAAGGAGCGTCTCGAGTACCTGTGCCGCGGCGAGTGCTACAACCCGAGCGACGAGCGCCACCGCATCACGCGCATCGAGGTGGTGCGCGTGCGCCCACAGGCGCGGCCGGGCGAGCCGGTGGCGCCCCTGATCGAGGATCCCTGGAAGCGCTTCGACTGCGAGCCGAGCGCCGACGGCTGCGTGGTCGAGTTCGAGGACACCGACTTCGTCGCCGGCGGCCGCGACGCGACCTACTACGTGCGCGCGATCCAGGAGCCGACGCCGGCGGTCAACGCCGGCGGGCTGCGCTGCCGCTACGACGAGGAAGGCAACTGCGTCGAGCCGAACCTCTGCTACGGCGACTACCGCACCTCGTTCGTCGACGACTGCCTGGCACCCGCCGAAGAGCGCGCCTGGTCGTCGCCGATCTACGTGAACCACGCCGCGGAGGTGGCGGCGCGGTAGCCGCCAGGCTACTCGAGGGAAGGTTCCCTTGGTGAGCCCGTCAGGTCGGGCCGTAGAGCAAGGGGTTGATCGGGCTCGCCGCCAGATCGCCGGTGCGCAGGCCCGGTAGCCAGGCGCCGAGGTCGAGCTCGCGGGCCTGGTTGTCGGGCGCTGCGACGCGCGTGCCGTCGGCGAAGTAGATCACCGTCATGACCTCGCGCGTGGCGTCGGTCGCGTTCGGGGGCGCACCGTGCAGCGTCCAGCCGGAGTGGAAGGTGGCGTCGCCGGTGCGCATGCTCTGCGGTCCCGTCACTGCGAAGGCGCGCTCGGCGACGACGCGCGCCAGCTCGGCTTCCGACGCACGGCCGATCGGCAGCTCGGTGATCTGTCCGTCGCGATGCGAGCCGCGCGCGAAGTGCATGATGCCCATCTCCGCCGAGAGGTCGTGCAGCGGCATCCACATGGTGATGGTGTTCGTCGTGTCGAGCGGCCAGTAGAACTGGTCCTGGTGCCAGGGTGTGAAGCCGCCGCGACCTTCCTTGAAGAGCGCCTGGTCGTGGTAGAGCCGCACCCCCGCGACGCCCATCAGCTCGGCCGCGACGCGCGCGAAGCGCCGCGCGAACACGAAGCGGCGCACGGTGTCGTCGTGCGGCCACAGGTTGGTCGTCTGCAGGAAGGCGCGACCGTAGGTGCCGCGCGCCTCGAGCGGGCGCGTCTCGCGGTTGAGCCGCTTCGCCGCGGCGGTGACCGCCGGGCGGAACGGGGCGACCTCGTCCGGCGCGGCGAGCCCGCGCACCACGGCGAAGCCGTCGCGGCGGTAGCTCTCGGCGGCGTCGCTGGCTAGGGTGTGGCGCTCGTCGAGCGTCGGCAGCTCGGGTTGCACGCGAGCGTGATAGCCGACCCGGCCCGCCGAACCCAAACGCATCGCACGCTCTCGGAGGAGAGATGGCCTACGTCAACGTCGAGAAGCCCCGCCCGCACGTGAGCCTGATCACGATGAACCGGCCGGAGCGCATGAACGCGATGTCGTTCGACACCGTCGTGCCGCTGTTCGAGGCCATGCGAGCGGTCGCGGCCGACAACGACACCTGGGTCGTGGTGCTGACCGGCGCCGGTCGCGGCTTCTGTGCCGGGCTCGACCTCGAGGATCACGGCGCTCCGCCGGGCATCGACGGTCTCACCATGTCGCGCATCGCGATCCGCGCGATGGAGTTCATGTCCGACCTGGTGCCGACCATGCGCGCCATGCCGCAGCCGGTGATCGCCGCGATCAACGGTCCGGCGCACGGCGGCGGCATGTGCCTGCCGCTCGGCGCCGACGTCCGGCTCGCGGCCGAGTCCGCGACCTTCCGCGCGGCTGGCATCAACAACGGCCTCACCGGCACCGAGCTCGGGGTCAGCTACCTGCTGCCGCGCCTGATCGGCGCGTCGCGCGCCTTCGAGATGATCCTCTCGGGGCGCGAGATCGGTGCGGTCGAGGCGGAGCGCGCCGGGCTGGTGTCGCGCGTCTACCCGAACGACGAGCTGCTGCCGGCCGCCCTCGATCTCGCCGAGCAGATGTGCGGCTACAGCCCACACGGCATCGCGATGACCAAGAAGGTGCTGTGGTCGAACCTCGAGGCGGGCAGCTTGACCAGTGCCATCGATCTCGAGAACCGCAACCAGCTGCTGGTGCGCCTGACGACGCAGAACCTCGAGGAAGCGATCCGCGCGCGGAAGCAGAAGCGGAAGCCGAAGTTCGAGGACTGATACGTCAGGATTCGATGATCGGGAAGGGGGTCCCAGGTTTCAACCTTGGGAGGATCGCGAGCAGCCTCGGGATGAGAGGGGCGGTGTCGGCGAGGCGGGTGCTGCGGGCGCGCAGAGCGACGATCGAAAGACGGAGGTCGGCGTATCCTTGCTGGAACTGGATGTTGCCATCCATCGTGAAAAAGACGTCAAACGCATCATTGGCCAAGGCAAGGAGCGCGCCGAAGTCGAGATCTGCGGATACACCGACGACGTGACGATCGATCGCCTCGAACGGCGATGCCGCGGGCCGGGCCCGCAACCGCCGCGTCGAGATCCGCCTGTCGCACGGCCAGGCTGGCTAGAGCGGCGGCGGCATGGTCGTGGCGACGGCAACCGCCGGCGCCAGGCCCTTGGATTAGGGTTTACGTTTCGTTGTCTGTGGCAACGCGCGGTTGCAGCGGTAACGCTGACGTTCGTCGTGCCGCCTGGCGGGCGCTCGCCCGGTGCGCGGCATGCCGCCCGCATCGCCCTCGGCGACCCTCGGATCCACCGGCTATCGACAGCGCCGGCCGGAGCAGGGCGTCCTGCACCGGGTCGTGCACGAGTACCTCGAGACCTTCCTCGCCGAGGCCCGAGCGCGCGGCGACGGTGCGGGCCTGCCGCGCTTCGTCGAGCGCGAGTTTCGGCAGTTCCTCGACTGGGCCAGCTCGCCCGCGGTTTCGCCCGCTTCCGCTGCGACGGGTGCAAGAAGGTGCGAGGACTGCAAGAAGGACCTGCTGGTCGCCTTTTCTTGCAAAGGGAGAGGCTTCTGCGCGTCGTGCTGCGGTCGCCGCATGGCGAGTCTCGCCGCGCATCTGGTCGACGACGTCCTCGGCGGCCTGCCGGTCCGCCAGTGGGTGCTCACCGTGCCGCACCGCCTGCGCTACGTCCTCGCCTGGGACCACCGGCTCTGCCGCGCCGTGCTGGCGGTCTTCATCCGCGCCCTGCTCGGCTTCGAGCGCCGGCGCGCCCGGCGGCGCGGCATCCGCGACGGTCGCGGTGGCGCCGTCACGGCGATTCAGAGGTTCGGGTCCGCGTTGAATGTCAATCCTCATTATCACTGTCTCGCCGTGCAGGGAGTATTCTGCGACGACGGGTCGGGCGGGCTCCGCTTCTTCCCCTCGCCGGCACCGAGCGACCACGAGGTCGAACGCTTGCTCGCTTTTCTTCGCGGTCCCTAACCTGTGTCCACCGCGGACTTGTGGGCAATCGTCAGGCCATGAAGAGGGGAACCAGCCGTCAAGCAGCCCGGCGCACCTTCACCTCGGCTTCCAGGCCAGCGGCCTCGACGAGGCGGAGCACCCGGTCAATCGTGACCTTCTGGAGGCTCCCGGACAGGATGCCGGTTACGGCGCTCCGCGGTAGACCCGAGGCCTTCGCGAGCTGTGCGTGGGTGAGATTTCGCCGCTCCACTTCTTTGCGTACGGCCGAAATCAAGAGGGCCTTCGTCACGGCTTCGAGACTACGAGCCTTCGAGATGTTCAGTTGCTTTGCCAAACTGGCCACCGACGTCTTCTTCATTTGTCAACCTCCTTGAATCGCCTCATCGCGATCTCGATGTTTCGCCTCGGAGTAGCCCTCGTCGTCTTCTTGAATCCATGGACGACGTAGATACTGCCCGCCGTAACGATCGCGTAAATCACCCGATACCCGCCTGTCCGATCCTTCAGCCGCAGCTCATGTACCCCAGGGCCCATACTCGGCATCGGACGCGACAGCGGCATGCTGAGGGTCTCCCCGGCGTCGAGCTGAGCAAGCGCATCCGCCAGGTCACCGCGGATCTCTTCTGGCAACTCCCGGATCTCACGACCACACGCCTTCAAGACGACAATCACGCGCGAACCGTCTCATTTGTGAGACCGCCCGTCAAGTGGAGCTCCAGCCGACTTGAGGTTTCGATGGCGTACTGGCTACGTGTGCCAGGCGTGCCTACCGCCGCGACGCCAGCGGGCGCACGATGCCGAAGAAGTTTTCCGTGCTCGGATTGCCCTGTAGTTCGGGCACCTCGGGCACCTCGCGGAATGGAATTCCTGTTCGGGTCGGGCGGGTCAGACCGTCAGGGCGGCCGCCAGCATCCGCTGGTTCGGTTTGTCGACGGGCCGGTTGGCCGGCGTGCCCGCTTGGTTGGGACCGGAAAGGACATCTGGGAGGACGAGGCCGTCGTCCGAGACAACGACGGCCTCGTGCAGGCCGCCGTGACCTACTGCGGCGCCTACCCGCGCGAGATCGACGAGTGGGTGGCGCTCAACGAGCAGGAGGCCGCCGAGTCGCACGGTG
>Ga0163154_10000236_pt1 | contig 83361 bp, 64 predicted proteins | sample OliLakLV19MP9P1_FD_148649 | JGI IMG/M metagenome (GOLD analysis project Ga0163154, IMG submission 148649) | Freshwater microbial mat bacterial communities from Lake Vanda, McMurdo Dry Valleys, Antarctica - Oligotrophic Lake LV.19.MP9.P1 | ecosystem: Environmental > Aquatic > Freshwater > Lake >... | reverse complement strand
GTGCTTGGCGAGCTGCGCCTTCAGTTCAGCGATCTCGGCGCTCAAGCGCTCGATCATCTGCCGCTGTTCGCGGATAATGGCTAGGAGTTCTGCTTCACGAGTGGCGTTCATCTCTCTATTTATGCCGCATTTTCTTTTTTTGCGCTAGGCTATGGCTGTGTAGTACGCCAATGTCACATTAAAAATCTGTTCTAATTTTTGAACAGACCAACGCGCAAAAACGCGATTCTCTATGTAGGCACGACCAATGGAGCGTCCGTTTGTGGGCATAAATTCGCTGACGCGCCGTTGCGCGTCCCTATATTTGCCCGTTTTCTAGGAAGATTTTCGACATTTTTAGAACGTGCGTGTAATGTGACATTGGCGAAGTAGTTACAGAATGCCTAGTTCGAGCCAATCGATGTGCTGACGCTGCGGCGACAATTCGCGGCGCGCCACTGCCGACGGGACGAGAAACGCGGCAGCGAAACGATTGACCAGTTTTTCCTGGTCTGCGTCCTGCATGTCCGATGAGCCCATGCACAAATGACCGAGTTCATGGGCGACGTTGAAGCGCAGCCGATCAGGCACGACATTTCGGTTGATCACGATGATCGGCGCGGACTGGTTACCCCACCCCGAAAGCGCGTTGAAAGCTTCCGTTTCTTCGATCCATTCGACCACAATCCCGCCGTGATCTTCGATGGTGCCGATCAAGTTCTCAATCGGGTGATCGTCGAGATGCCATGCTGCGCGCAACGTCTCCGCCGCACGTTCGGCATCCTCAAAAGTCGTGATCGGCTGTCGTGCTGGAAATTGAGCGGTTTCGGATGGACGCAGCAATCGTCCCAGTTCAAACTGTGGTTCCGCTTTATCAGAAAAGCGCCGTAAAACCTCTGCCTTCAGGCAGGGGATATAAGCAGGGTAATCGCTTCAAATCTATTTCTTGGCTCAGCAAGGGTTTTAACGCATCATGAACGGTCATTCGTAGTTGATAACAAAACCTTTCTGAAATATAGAGAACCCTAATGACACAAGTTTTCATTTTGAAGCGATTACCCTGGGTAAAGCCTGCCTACACATCCAAATGCTGCTCGAATTGCGGTATCATGTTTCAAAACTTCGACCTTTCGACCCGTTGGGTTGATTGTGGTTGCGGTCTATCGCTAGACCGCGATCACAACGCGGCGATTAACATTCTCAATCGTGCTTTAATGCAAAACGGATGGGACGCATCCGTGAACGATAACGTAGCGCCTCTGCCAACGCCGTAAGGCGACGGTAAGCGCAAGCGTCGTTCAGAAGCCCCTGCCTTTAGGCATGGGAGCGTCACACTCCCCGTAACTTTTGATGCGCTCTCGCGTCGAAACGGGCAGCTTGCTCCCCGCCCGAAACGCCAACCAATCGACGTGTAGGCTCGGCGTTTCCAGTAAGTAAGTCGTATCGACATGCAGCACTTGCGCCAACTTAATGATCGTCGTCGGCTTGGGCATCATGTCGCCGTTTTCGTATTTCGAGATCGCCTGTTTGCTGATGTCTTTTCCGGCGCTGGTCAATTGCGAGGCAAGCTCATCCTGCGATAAACCTGCCATTAAACGGGCTTGACGTATCCGCTGACCTAACATAATGAGGTTTTTGCGCTCCTGCGCTCTTCTCAAGGTTGACAAATTAATAGATTGGAAGCTTTTTGTCAACCTGATAGAGAATATATTTTCGATCCCTGACGTTTATCCAACGAGTGACCTGCAAAACCGCAAGCATACGTTATACTGATACAATACAGAGTGGGGGTGGCACGTCATCCTCGCATAGACAGCGGCTCATCTTGAGGTTTACATGGCGCGGGCGATCATTCTTGGCTCATCGGCAGCACTTTCGGACGCGGAACACGATTACACGCATTTCTTGCTGCAAGGCGAAGGTGCGCCAATTTTGGTCGATTGCGGCAGCAACCCGATGGGGAAATTCCCCGTCTTCGATGTCGATTTCAATACCATCGAAGATGTCATCCTCACGCATGTCCACGCGGATCATGTCGCGGGCTATCCGAATTTCGTCACCGAAATGTGGCTGCTGGGTCGCACCGCTCCCCTACGCGTATATGGGCTGGATCACTGCCTGAGCCGTATTGAAAACATGATGTACGGATTCGCGTGGGATACCATGCCGCTGCGCTTCATTATCGACTACATCCGCGTGCCGGAACTCAATAACGTACCTGTGCTCGAAAATGACGACTTCATCATTCGTGGCTGGCAGACCAAGCATTTTATCCCGACGATGGGGTTACGCATCGAAAACAAAATCACGGGCAAGGTACTGGCATATACCTGTGATACCGAGCCGATTCCACCGCTCGTGGATTTAGCGCGCAACGCCGATATTCTGCTGCACGAAGCGGCGGGCGAGGGCTTGGGACACAGCAGCGCGCGCCAAGCGGGCGTGGTCGCAAGGCACGCGTGCGCCAAGTCACTGTATTTGATCCATTATCCGCCGCCGTTTTACAATGATATTTCTTCGCTGCTGCCCGACGCGCAAAGTGTGTACGAAGGTGATGTCTATTTGTGCCAGGACTACGACGTGATTGAGTTCTAAGCGGGTGAACGCACTGTTCTTCAATATTCCCGCGTATGGACACGTCAACCCATCTCTGCCGCTGGTCACAGCCTTGACGCGGCGCGGTCACACCGTCACCTATTACAATACGGAACGGTTTCGTGCGGTTATCGAATCGGCAGGCGCACAGTTTCAGCCGTATGCCGCGTTCGATGATGCCTATATCGAAGCGCACAAGCTCGATGGCACCAGCCCCAATCGAATTGCACTTGAACTGATGCGCCTGACCGCGCGCGTACTGCCATCGCTGATCGACGAGGTAAATCGTCTACAGCCCGACGTGATTATCTATGACGGCCTCGCGCCCTGGGGGTTTTATCTGGCGCAGATTGTACGCTTGCCCAGCGTGGTCTCGCTGGCAATCCTGCCGCTGGTCATCCCGTCGTCGGCTGCGCTCGTCAATCTGTCGGTCATCGGCGCGGTCGTGTCGATGATGCTGAGCGATATTCAGCAAGGCGTCAAAGCGTGGCAGTTGGCGAAAACCCTCGCTCAGCAGTATGCAATCAAGCCGCTCGCCGCGACACAGTTGCTCAATGCACCGGGCGATCTCGCTATCAGTTACACCTCAGCGGCGTTTCAAGCCAACGCCAAAAGCGTGCCGCATGTGCGCTTTGTGGGCAGAGAACTGCCCGAATACCCGCTCGACCCGTCGTTTTCGTTCGACGCCGTGCGCGGGCGGCGCGTGATCTATATCTCGCTTGGTACGGTCAACAATCAAAACGTCGATTTTTTCCGCGCGTGTATTCAAGCCTTCGCCCATCAGGACGTGTTCGTCATCATCAGCACGGGCGGCGGAATCGACGCCGACCTGTTCGCGCCGCTGCCAGATAATATCGCGCTGTATGACTGGGTTGCACAGACCGATGTGCTGGCGCGGGCGTCGCTGTTCATTACGCATGGCGGTTTGAACAGTATTCATGACGGACTCGGTTACGGCGTGCCGCTGCTGCTCGTGCCACAGCAAGGCGAGCAAACGATGAATGCGCTCCGTGTGGTCGAATTGGGCGCGGGCTTACGTATCCATAAAAAGCAGGTGACGCCTGAGCGCCTGCGCGCGGACGCGAAACGTGTGCTCGATGATCCACGCTTTCACAAGGCGGCGGCGGATATCGGCGCGACATTTCGCGCGGCGGGCGGCGTCCGCTGCGCCGCCGATGCGATCGAACGTCTGGTAGCGCTACGAGGTTGAGGGCTGCGCGCTGTCCGGACGCAGCCGCCAGTACATTGGCTGCACGATCCACAACAGCGCCAGCGCCGCCAAAGCGCACGCGATAAACCGATTAACAGAGTCGATAGCATGATCCAGCCGTAATCGGTCGCGCTCATCAGGACGAGCAAAATCACCGGCGTGACGAACAAGCTGAGCAGCATGGTCGGGCGACGCCCCCACCGATCCGACAGCCAGCCGCCGACCACTTGCGATGTAAACGAGCCGATACCGTACACCGACACCGCGCCTGTTGCTTGTTCGACGCTCAAGCCGCGCTGCGCGGTTAAATACACCGTCAAAAACGGCAGCACGAAAATACCGATGCGGTTGATCAACGTGCCGAGCCACAAAAACCAGAATGTGCGCGGCAGCCCACCGACCGTCGTTTGAATCCACGTAGCAATCATCAACACCCTACGTGTTTTGTGCCGCAAGCGTGCGCGTGATCTGATCAAGATGCGCGCGTGAATGATCGGCATACGTTCTGATCAGCCCTTCGACCGAAACAACGCCGTTATCGGGGTGCAGCCCGGTACGCGCGAATTGGTCATCGGTCAGGCTTTCATACAACGCGACCCAGCGCGCGTGCAGCCCGCGAATGATCGACAGGGAAAGTTCGATGCGCGTGGCGTGGACATCGGGCAGATTTGCCCACACATCCTGGTCATAAGCATTCAAAGTCGGGTGGTCTTTGGTCAGCAGCAGTTTGGTGCGGATATAAGCATTCATGTGGCTATCTGCGACGTGATGCACATTTTGGGCGACCGTCCATTCACCGTTTAAGAAGGCGGTCTCCAGTTGTGAGTCGGTCAAATCGATGACTAATGCTTCGAGTTGGGTGGGAAACGTGCGCAGCGCATCGATCAATACGTTCTTTTCTTCGGGAGTCAACATCGGCTTACCTCCATACAAGAGTCGGGGCGACCAAAAGGTCGTCCACCGGGTCACACACTTGAATCTTACGTTCAATCGATCATTTTGTCGATAGCACCAGTGACGTGCACATTGCCTGGATACACACTGTTTACACCCCCTTTACACACGCGCGAACTTCGGCAACATCTGCGCTCTATGCTAAAGCCATCGACCAATGTCACGGACGACCAGATCGGTCGTCCTATACAAGGAGAAGTTCGTATGAAGAAGTTCGCAATGTTCGTGTTCGTCGTTCTGGCACTCGCCATCCCGTTCGCTGTCAGCGCGCAAGAAGCCACGCCGACCAATCCCGGTGGTACGCGCTTCCCTAACCCGTTCATTGTCACCGAAGCGGAGATCAACGACGCATGGCGCGTGACCAGCCCCGCCAACCGCCGCGTCGCTGATGTCGTCGTCGATTTGCAGCCCGGTCAGTCGGTGATCAGTAGTGTCATCACCCTGCGTGCGCCGCGTGGAACCAGCACGACGGTATTGAATGCGACGGCTGTGTATACGCCGAGCGTCGAAAACGGACGCCTGTACTGGACGCTCGAAAGCGCGACCGTCAATGGCGCTGCTGCGACCAGCCAGCAAATCACGATCATCAATACGGCGATCGGCAGTTCGTACCGCAACTTTGTCCGCGCCAATATCCGCGCTGGTCAACTGACTGATGTCGTGATCACCGATAGCGAGATGCAGTTCTTCTACAAATAATCGTACCTGGAGGCGGGTCATACTTGCCCCTGCCTATCTTCAATGACGAGTTTTAGGCGACCCGTATGGTCTTAAGCGTCAAGATAAGCGCCAATCAAGGATGGACTGGTGAGTAGAGGGCGACTTTCGACGTTTATCTTTCTGAGCAAAACGTTGAAAATCACCCTCCAACGAATGCCAGAAGGCAGAGGCGCCACGCCAGTGTGAGCGGATGAGGTGTATCAGCGGGAGCAAATCGAGCAGTTCGACCCGCTGTTGCTCTGCTGTAGCATATAGTGCCGTCTGAGATTGGTAGCGACTGAGAAAATACGCCTTCTGTTGAACCAATTGGGCAAAGGTGTCTTGGCAAAAATAGCCGAGGTCAAAGAGGTGTAAACTGCCCGCACCGCCCACGCGCAGTGGCAGATCACAGCGCTGGTCAGGCGTCTTTCCCGCTTCTAAAGGCGCAAAGCTCAACCTGCCACTCAAATAGTCGAGACTGACTTGGAGTTTGACCTGACTGTTGCCCTGAAAATCCCCGCCATCGTTGCCGGGAGTTTCATCAAGTCGGCGCGAGATACCCCTGCCTTTAGGCATGGGGAGGTACAGCGCCTTTTTCCTTTCTGTCATATGATCAGGACAGTCGAAAAGGCACTCTGCTCAGGCAGAGAAACGGTTCACTCTGGCTCAACGCCAGACCGACAATGGAACGGGAGTTCCAGAACGCGGCTCGTGTAATTGCGAGCCGGGCGGCAGTCAATCCGCCATACGCGGTGTATGTCTTGGGCTTCGCGCCCGCCATAACTGCAAGCCCCTAGCTTTAGCTGTGGGGTCGTTGACCTGGGTGCTGTCGGTGATAAACACACCGTTGAGTTGGCTCAAACCGGCAATCGGTTGGGTCATCTCCACCGCTCGTTGGTGCAAACTTTCCTCTAGCACTCCTGCCAACAAGGCGGTTGAGCGGACAAGGACTGCCATCACTCCAGCGCCAGTGTGACTTCGACCATCGCACACGCAAAAACCGCCCCAAAATGCGCGATCAGCCGTGCGCGGACTTCCGCTTCATCAACTGGATGCCCTAATAACACTGCTAAACTTGTCACGCCCTTATCATGGATGCCACACGGGATAATGCCGTCGAAGTAACTCAAATCGGTGTTGGCATTGAGCGCGAACCCGTGCTTCGTCACGCCGCGCACATTGACGCGCACGCCAATCGCGGCGATCTTCTCTTCACCGCGCGGCGTTTCGACCCACACGCCGACCAAGCCCGCGATACGTTTGCCCACAAGCCTATAATCAGTGAGTGTATCAATCAAGACCTGTTCGAGTTTGCGCACATAACCAACGACATCGCCGCGCACGGTGCCGCGCTGAAAGTCCGCCAGTTCGATGATAGGGTAAGCAACGATCTGTCCCGCGCCATGATACGTGACATCGCCGCCGCGATCTGTGCGGTAGACCTCAACACCACGCCGCTCGCGCTCGTCTGCCGACATCAGGATATAAGAGTCGTGTCCGGCGGAGCCAAGCGTATACGTATGCGGGTGTTCGAGCAGCAGCAGACAGTCAATGCCATCGGGTTCGGAGCGCTCGGCGATCAGACGGTTTTGCAGCGCCAGCGCAGTCGGGAAAGCGACGCGCCCTAATTGGTTTATTGCACAAGTCGGTTTCATGTTCGCTCATTTTATTTCCGGTGTGACCCTTGATTATTTTTTACGAATTTCCTTCGTAAAGCGCTTTTTGGCTTTTTTGGGAATCAAGTGCTGTTCCAAAAACTGGAATGTTTTGCCTAACACCTGCTTACTGACAGCCTGACCTGCGAGCGTTTCCTGCTGATTGAAAAATTCGCGCCCGACATGCTCCAAAAGTACAAGTTCGTGCGGCTGTGCGGCACCTTCGAAACTGGTTTTTAAATCTGCAATGGTGTTAGCAGTGACATACGGCTCGTTCGCGCCATAAAATGCCAACATCGGCACGTGCGCGTCTTTAATACGTTTGAGATAACGATGCGGAAAACCGTAATAGGCGACGACTCCTTCAATATCGTCGCGCTTGACTCCAGCTTCAAATGCAAGGCTGCCACCCATGCCCAAGCCAATAGCAGCGACCGCGCCGTTACATCGTCTGTGTTCTTCGAGCGCTTCGAGCGCGCTATCGACGAGCGCATACCCATATAATCCCAGTTGTTCGACCAGCGCCATCGCCTGCTGCGGCGAATGGGCAAGCTGACCGTTGAATAAATCTGGCACGACGACGTAATAGCCCATTTGCGCGAAAATCTGCGCAAGACGCCGTTCCAGCCCAGTGATTCCCCACCAATCGTGGATTAAAACGATGCCCGGAAACGTACTGCCAACATCTGGGTGCGCCCAATAACCGAGCATCTGCCGCCCGTCATCCATCACGACGTGCATATTGCCGGTGGCAATGGCATATTCGACATGTTCAGGTTCATATATTGGCATAGGATGTATTTCCGAATGAAAAACGCTTCAGGCGAGATCGAGCGCGCACGTTTCACGTGCATACCCATCGGTTTCAAAATCAGCACCGAGTGCTTTTACGTCGGCGTCAGCGATGACCATCGAGAGCGCACGATACCCCTCGCGGTGCGCCCAATCTTTGATAGACGCGACCAACTGCGCGGTAAGTGCCTTGGGTGTCCAACAGTATACGTCGGCGCTGCGTGGGTTGTATAAATCCCGTTCGCATACCATCAGCGCGTCCTGACCCGATGCCGATATTTTTAGGCGATGCGCACCACGCGCGCGAATTTCAGGAATAGTTTCCCACAGCCGCGGCATATGCGCCTCCCAGATATGACGGGCGCTGGTAAGCCGTCCAATCGAGAGCGACCACCCGTTGATCTGTACGGGATCAGCATCATCGTGTTCAACCGCGCGATAAAATACTTGTCCCGTGCGCGCGGAGACCGTATAGCGGCGTACGCACGCCAACGACGTGAGCGTGAAATGGCGTTCAACGGCATGGGTGAGCAGACTTTCTGGCACACGAGCAATCGTGATGTGCTGTGCTTTCAGGTTTTTGGCTTGTCCAACAAGGTGCGCGATCAGCGCATCATCGACACCAGAAACCTGATCCGACGTGACGAGATGTGCGATATGCAGTACACCGCCCAATGCAGCGCCTTCGACGCCGTGATAGACTTCGAGATAGCCGACGATGACGCCTTGATGCAGCGCGACGAATGATAGTCCGCCGCCCGACAACAAATGATTGAGATGGATCGCGCCGGTTTCAAGCGACATCCATGCGCCGCCATGCAGCCAACGATCATACACGCGCAGCGCGTCGTAATCGACATCTTCGACATGACCGCGCGCGTCGATGCGCTGCCATGCGCCAATTTGCGCCGTAAACAAGCCGACAATCGCGCGGGTATCATCCAATGAAGCGGAACGAACGTCGTAAGTCAACGAAAAAATTACCTGTGCGATCAGATACGCATGATCATAAAGCGGAGTGCGTGATGTTGCAAAAGGCTGAATCAATTTGAACACAAGTTTGTTGGTGAAGCGCCGTCGCCCGCTCAAAGTGGGTCGTCGCTGATTCAAATTGCGTTATACTCGTGATGAAAACTCAGACTTATCTCACCATAAAGTCAATTATAGTCAAATGCCTGCATAGCTATGCCCCAAACAAAAAGCGGCAGACAACGCAAGTTGTTCGCCGCTTTTTTATCACTGGGAAACCTGGATTCGAACCAAGATTGACGGATTCAAAGTCCGCTGTCCTACCATTGGACGATTTCCCAACGCTTGATCTCATGATAACAAAGATTTTGGCGCGGATCAATTCCCTTCTCCGGCAGGATCAGGAAATGCGTTGCCAAACGAACCGGGGATAGCGGTCGGCGGCGGGATCGGCGGCGCGCCAAAGTCGATGGCGAGCGCGTCGATGAACGCTTGTGTTTCGATATTGACCAGTGCGACCCACCCTTCGACGCCGCCCGACTCGATCTTGACCCATGGGCTGTACGGGCTGCGCGCGATCAAATTGACCGTCGTACCGCCTGTGATCGTAATGATCGCCGGGAATACGACATCAGGACCCACACGCACATTGACGCCAGATGCCGCCACGATCCGCCCTTGCGTGCCGAGTTCGCCGTAACGCTGCGGCGCAATCGGCGTCGCCTGATAAATCGCCTCAATCGCACCGAGATTGCTTCGCAGCAGCAAATTACTCGACATCCAGCCAGTTTCGCCGCTCACACGGCGCACGTTGTACCATTGTCCGTCAGTCGTGCGCCCTAGCACGCTCAAAATTTCACCAGAGGCTATCTGTGTGATCACGCCCGAATAAATATCGGCGTCGGCGCGTAAATTGACATCGCCTTGCGTGACGACCGTTCCCGGCTGCGGCAGCACGAGCGGGCGATCAAACAGCGAGACGGGCAAATGGCGCGTCAGCACTGCATCGTACGGGATTGGCGGACTTGCCGGACCCGTCGGGCGCGAAAAATCACCTTGATCATGCCCAATGCTGACCTGCTGACCAGAATAAAAGACCGCTTCTTGTCCAAACGTGGTCAGCGACGCCAAGCCGCTCAACCCGACGAAAATGCTGTTGGTGTCGGTGGTATGCACAAGAATCGTGCCATTGAACGACAGCGACGCGCCGTTGATCACCACCCGTGACGATCCACCGACGGGCGCTTGCAATATCACCACGCTCAACGGTGCCGCGCCACACGTTACAAATTGCGTACTCGTCTGCACGATCATTGACTGCCACGCAGAAAAATCGGGCGGTGCGACATCGCGCAGTATCGTTTCGCCCAATGCCAGCAGCGATGCGCTGATCGGAGAATCGAGCCGCAAATACGCGATGCCGACTTGCCCCGTCGCCACATCGATAGGTACAGTCTGAATCGCATCGATCTCCCCGACGCCGACCAGCGAGCCGCGCGCTGCCATCGCATTTTCGACGGGTCCATCCGGTTCGATTTGCGGCGCAGTCCCGCCGTTGCACGCGAAGCCCTCCGGTTTATTGATACACGCGCTCGTCGCCTGCGTCCATAACTGCGTCATAGCGGGCGCGCACACCTCCGCGCTGACTGCGACACCGACATCCAGCGACGACTCGCCTTGTTGGGCGCGCGCTGTGCCCATGATCATCACAGCGCTAATCACAAGCAGCGCCGAGCCGATTTGCAATAGTTGTTTCTTCACTCAGCCCTCAGTCTTCATAAATCAGTCTGTCGTTTTAGGGTTGCACAGTCTAGCACCGCCGTAGGATAATATCGAATGCTCAAAATCGATAAGAAAAGAATAAATCCCGATGCTGAATCCGCCGCCCCAAGTTGAACTTCCACTTCGTTTGCTGGTGCAATTTCAGGAACGGTATCCCGAAACACCACCGGAGATTATCTTACAAGCGCCGGGACGTGATTTGTACGTTATGGCGACGCCGAACGAAAGCGGGCGTATCGTCCTCGATTCGGTCGAACTGAACGCGCGCGCCTTGTTCACCACGCACAGCGCCGCCTATAAGCAGACGATCACGCGCCGCCCGCTGCCCAAATGGGCGCGTTATGCCGCCGGAGTCGTTTTGGTATGCGACGATCTCGGCTTAAGCGTGAACGGACTCAACGCGGTCGTCGGCGGCGACGAACCGACCGGACCGCGCTACGAGTATACGCTCGGCGTGCTGCTGGCAGCGTTGATCCACCACACCGCCGGGCAAATCATCCCCAATTCGCGCTTGATCGAACTGGTTGATAAAGCGCGCCGCGAGTATGTGGAAACCAGTTCATAATTTTTCGTGAGTATGACAGGCTAAAGCGGGTTTTTCGTCGGCAGTCCCGGTTTACGTGGATAGTCGCGCGGCGTCGCGGCGATCTTGTTGACGACGACCAGATAATGCGCGTCTGGCACATGCGGCAGTTCGACCGGGATAATCTCGCGCAGCGCGCCGCCTAAAATCTTGACCGCGACCGCGCTGTCGTCGGCTTCGGCGTGCGCGGTTTTGCCTTTCATGGCGATGCACACGCCACCGATTTTTGCCAGCGGCAGCAAATATTCGAGCAAAATCGGCAGCCGCGCCACCGCCCGCGCCACAACCACATCATACGCCGCGCGCTGACCCACCATCTGTCCCACATCTTCCGCGCGCGCGTGCAGCGTCTCGATATCTGTCAACGTTAACGACGCAATGACATGATTCAAGAATGCGATCTTCTTGCCTGTCGCCTCTAACAGCGTGACTTGCACATCGGGCAGTGCGATTTTGAGCGGCAGACCGGGAAAACCCGCGCCTGTACCCACATCGATCAAGCGCATCCCCGCGCGCGGTTTGATCGCCTTGATCACCGACAGCGAATCGAGAAAATGGCGCGTATGAATCCCGTCAGGGTCGCTGATCGCGGTCAAATTGGTATGCGCGTTCCATACGATCAAATCGCGCGCGTAGGCAGCGAACGCGGCGGCTTGTGCGTCGTTCAGCGCGAGATCGAATAGAGCGGCGGCGTCATCTTTGAGTGAGGGCATAGGCTAGTCTGTGTAGGGGCGGGTCTAAGAGCCACCCAGAAAGAGCGACCCAGCGGGTCGCCTCTACGTTTAGTAATCCGGGTTGATATTATGTACTGGATACTCGGTCGGAATGAACGAGCCGTTGTGTGCGATGAACACGCCATCCGGGTTGAGCAGAATATCGAAGTTGCACAAACCGACCAGCCGCGAATTTGCCGTGCTGGGTCCGTAATCGTCGTAGCCATCAAAGACCGGGTTCGTCCACGTCAGTTCGTAAGAGACTTCATAGTGACCGGGCGACAAATTACCCAGCACGGTCGTGTAAAATACCCACTGGTTGACACTGCCACTGCGTTCAATGATCTCGCTGCGGACGACGTTATTGAACGTCGCCGTATTAATACGGACTGCATACTGGGCATTGGCGAGATGGTCTTGCATTTGCTCGACCGTGCGTGTAAACCACGACCAGTATACCACGACCTGATCGGTGTCATAAAGGATGCCGGGGAGCGCCAGCGGATACGAATCGCATTCTGCGAAAATCGTGCCAGGCGTGTCCGAACGGTATTCATCGCTGGGGCGCGCGCCGATCACGACCGTATTTTCCGCTTGTAAATTCGAGTTGAGCAGCCCGGTCGGCGAGAAAATACTGGTTGTGAAACCAGCACCCGACGATCCATCGGTGTCCGTCGCACTGGCTCCCGCGCCCGAGTCGGTGCTGGTCGCGCCTTCAAACTGCGGCGTCGCGCAGCCGTCATTGATGTCGTTGACATTGAACTCAAAATCGATACGCGTTACGTCACCTTCACGCGCCACGATCACGCGCGCGCTGCCTGTCGCACCTGCTGCGAGCGTTTGTCCAGTCGTGTATAAGAGTGCTTCGCTAACAGAATACACCCCCGCTACAGGTACCTGACGAATCGTACTGAGCGCTGTTCCGGTGGCATTGGGCGCGGAGAATAGTTGATAGTAGACATCGAAACCCACCAGCGACGTACCAGAGAGATTGATCACACCTTGATCAGCGCAGGCGACGTACAGCGCCGTCACATCATTCGAAGGCGCAATCGTGGTCGCGGTCGTCGTGGTCGTCACTTCTTGAGCCGTTACCGTGCTGAACAGCCCCATCGATATAATGAGCAGGCACGCGGTAATCCACAGCCGTTTATTCACAGCATCATCCTTTCACTTCACGATGGCAATCATAGCGCAAACTTGACAATCGCACAGGGCATACTACAATCCGGCGCAACTTCGCTGTTTAGTACAATCAGCATATTTCCGCTACAAAAGGATAGGTATGACGACGCCGACGATTGCGGTTTTGCAGGGCGATCAAACCGGTCAAGAACTGCTTGAAGAAGGCTTACGCGTCCTCGAACCATCGGTGACACGCTGCGAACTCACCTTCAAAAGCTTTGATTTATCGCTGGAAAATCGGCGCAAAACGCAAAACGGCATCGTGCATGAAGCCGCCGATTTCATCAAACAAACCGGCTATGGCATCAAAGCCGCGACGATCACCCCACCCGCTCAGGACGACGTAGGCAGCCCCAACGCGCTGCTGCGTGAACTCGTCAATGGTCAGGTGATTTTGCGAACCGGGCGGCGCATTCCGTCGGTGCGCCCGTTGGCGGGCGTGTATGCGCCGATCTCGGTGGTACGCATGGCGGTCGAAGATGCGTATGGCGCGAAAGAATGGCGTGAAGGCACAGGACTCGATGAGGTTGCGTACAGTACGCGCCGTTTAAGCCGCCGCATCTGCCGTGCGGTCGTCGAATTCACCTTTCGTTATGCGCGGCGTACAGGCGGCAAAGTTTTTGGCGGGCCCAAGTATACAGTCAGCCCGATTTACGAAGGCATTTTCAAAGAAGAAATGGATGACGCCGCCCGTCGCTATCCCGACGTTGCCTATGACCCACAGTTAATCGACGCCACTTACGCACTTTTGCTCGAAGCGACGGGCGAACCACTCGTCATCCCCGCACTCAATCGTGACGGCGACACGCTCAGCGATCTGGTGCTAAAAATGTTCGGCAGCATCGCAGGCGCAGAGTCGATCATTCTATCGATGGACGAGGCATTTGAAGTCAAGACGGTGATCACCGAAGCACCGCATGGGACAGCGCCGAGTTTGCAAGGTAAAAATGTCGCCAACCCGATGGCGATGATTTTGGCGGGCGCGGCGCTGCTGCGTTATTTGCCCGGCGCTGCGGCGCTCAACGCCAGCCGTGCTATTTACGAGTCGGTGATGGAAACCGTCCGTGAAGGCGTTAAAACAGCAGATTTGGGCGGACACGCCAGCACGAGCGAGTTCACAGACGCGGTGATCCATCAGGTAAAAGGCAAGTTGGAAGTGTGGGATGCGCTTGGCAATCAATAATAACGCGCTCGATCAGGATGCAGCCCGTCTATGGGGGCTGCTTTTTCAAGTCGTCTTAGATGGAGAAAAACGGGTTGCAGCCCTGCTGCACGCGCACGGCTTGACGACGCCGCAGTTTTATGTCCTCAAAACGTTGATCGAACACGAAGGGCGCTGCCCCATCGGTCAGATTGCGCACCTGCACAGCTTGACCAACGCGACCATGACCGGATTGGTCAAGCGGTTGGAGGCGATTGGTTTGGTCGAGCGAACCGTCAACGACGAAGATCGCCGCTCGGTCGATGTCACGCTGACCGCCAGTGGACACGCGCGCTTTATCGATGTCCAAAACGATTTGACCGACCAACTCCGCGCATTACTGGCGTTGATCCCAGAAGACGACCGTACGCGCTTGCTCGACGATGTGGCGCGTTATGTCGGGCTGATTGTGACGATTCCGTCCACATCTTCTTCATAGGGGCACAGCGTGCTGCCTACTGCGCCCTACTTACGGGTTCAATGCTTCTGGCAGCATGATCATCGGCGTGTATTCACCCTCTGACGTAATAAAAATCGCGTTGACTTGTGCGTTGGGGTCATATAGCCCAAAGCCAATTCGAGCGGGTGGAAATCCTTCAGGAGGAATAGGGATTTCCATCGATAATGTATGAAGTTCACCGACACGCCATAACGCCGTCGGTACTGCCTGCATATCGAGAATATCAATACGCGTGCCGCTTGAGTCGAAGACATGCACGAACCATTGAAAATCGCGGTTTTCGATGTCTTGTAAACGGTCTACGACGCGCCATACTGTCCAAAAAAGATAACGATCCGAATCAGGATTACGCTGTAAACGATACCCGATTAACGTTAATCCTTGATCTGTTGTCACGTCACTCATTAACGAATCTCGGATCGCGGGTATGTCAACAGCCGCCTCAGCGTCCCAAACATAGTCAACTGCCAACACGCTTGCATCAGGCAACAAAATTTGTCTGTCACCGTCATCGTCAAAAACCAGTGCCGGCGATTCAATTTCAGGCGTGAATGCGTATACTCGAATACCACCGTTCACCGGAAAAATTTGTGTTTCGGCATGTATTCGTGCATAGGGCGGGAAATTCACATAATCCAACGTTTGCCCCGCAAAACTACTCAAAATATACGGCGCGTCCAAATCACTGTAAACTGTGCCATCGGGCGGCAGAAGCGCCCGTATTTCGTCGCCTAAGCGTATCCCCCACGCCAATGAGAGCGCGCTCAAGCCGTGCACACCGGGGATCGCTGCCGTTTCTTCGTAATAGCGGCTGCTGTTGACCGCCATCAAACCGCCATGTGCCACCAACAAACCGACGATAACCCACGACGCGCTTGCTCCCCTCGCCGATGTCGGGGAGGGGTTGGGGGAGAGGTCAAATCCTTGCCTTTTGATGCTGAGAAGGCGTAAGCAAGCCACAATTCCCACGCTCACCAGCGCGTACCCCATCGGCAGCCCCAACAACTGATAAAACGGATGGATCACCTGCCCGACATAGCTCATGAGCACGATTGGCGCAAGAAACCACACCACGACGATGATGGCGCGGTCATCGCGGTGCTTAACAGCGCGATACAGCAGGATGACCAACCCAACCATCAACGCGACGTACAGCGCGTTATGTGCGATTAAACTCAGGCTGTGGCGTAATACGCTGTCCTGGATCGGCGCTTGCGCCCCGCGCGCGATCTCATAATCCGCCCCAGTGACCAGGCGCACTGCATGAGTCCACGCTTCGGCGGAAAGGCGCGGCGGTTCGCTGGCGAATGTCTCGACGCGCGCCGCAATTTGATCGCGCTGACCGATCAGACCAATCCCGTATAACACGGCGGCGAACACAAAAATCGCTGCGCCGACCGCAACCGCGCGCCACTGGATGCGCTTGCGAAACATGATGAGTAAAAACGCGACCGGGATGATCATGGCGTAGCCGAGTAAATACGTATGCGCCAAAATCGTCAGGATGATGAATGCGATGATCGTGCGCCGCGCCGGATGTCTCGCCGTCCGCAGCACCACCGGAATCAGCGCCCATGCCAGCGCCGGGACGAGAAACGGCAGTAGACTCTGTACCCAACTGGTACGGCTGTATTCGATCACCCATGGATTGACCGCCATCAGCGCCGCGCCGATCAACGCCGCGTCAGCACCGACGAGCGCACGCATGGCGCGATATGCCAGCAGCACCCCCATGATGTTGAGTGGGATCACCAGCAGATACGGCGCGAGCGGCGAGCGGATGAGCGCGACAAAGGGCAAAAATAAATAGCCTGTCAGTGGTGGATTGCCGAACAAGACGCTGGTTTGCTGCCCGACGAGTGGAAAAACGCCGTGATCCAGTGTCATCAGCGCTTGCCACACCGGATACGCATGATCGACATTGTGTTCGATTTGCAGCAGCAAGCGAAAACGAACGAATACCGCGACCGCCATGATCAGCAGCAACGCAAAAGTGCGAAGCCGTTCGTAGCGGCGAGACTCAGACCCGCCCGCCGTGTAAAATTTGATCATCGGGAATACAGGTTTCATGGCGCGAATTGTAACGCAAGTTTGTTACAATCATGGGAAACAACATCAAAGGTGAACGATCATGCCCGACCGTTTTATCGCTTCGCGCATCCGTGATCTGCCGTTATTCGAACGGCTGACCGACGCTCAAATTGACCAAATCTCCGATGCTTTTCAGGCGATTCGCTACGAACCGGGCATGATCGTGTTCCGTCAGGAGCAGGCATCGCAAGGCTTGATGTTGATTGTAGACGGACGCGGCGTATTTATGCGCTACACGCCCCAGGGTGTCGAGCAGCCTATCGGACAAATCGCTGCGGGCGAGTTCATCAACGAATCAGCATTGTTCAACGAACAGTTCGAATCGGCATCGCTGCGCGCCGTCGAAACTATGATCGTGCTGCTGCTTTCACGCGGACGTTTCGCCCAGTTCTTGAGCGGCAAACCAGAAATCCGCGCCAACTTGCGCGTGCCACCAGAATGGGGTGGCAGTACGCCGAACAGTGCCTCTCAGCCGCCAGGGATCACGCCAGCGCCCCAACAGCCGCCCGCGATGCCGAGCTTTTCGCAGCCGAACCTCAACGCTGGATTTTTCCCACCTGCGCAAGTGCTGCAAGCGCCGCATACACCACCCGCGCAGACTGCGTTCGCCGCCAATCAAATTCATCAACCTTCGCCCGTACAGCCAACCGCCGCCGCATCCACGGGAATGCGGACATCGCCGCAGCGTTTGTTCAAAGGTCAGCGCGATGACGAGATTGTATTAAACATCTTCAAACGGCATTGGTGGGCGTTCGTCCGTTATGCGTGGATTGCGCTGGTCATCGTCATCATTGCGTTCGTTGTGGCGGCTGGCGTCGCGTCATCCAGCGCGCTGCTTGCCGTCGCTTTAATCGGCGGCGGGTTGGTTGTCGGCGGCGTCATCATGGCGTATTTTTACTTTGAATGGCGCGATGATATGGCGGTCGTCACCGATCAACGCGTTGTCCGCATCTGGAATAACTTGCTGCGACTCGAAAACTCGATCGCCGATTTGCCGCTCGACCGGATTTTGGAGGTCAACAGCGAAATTCCGCCTGGCGACCCGATGGCACGCCTGTTCAATTATGGCACGGTGATCGTCAAAACTGCGGGGCAAGGTGGCTCGATTGAGGTCGATATGATCCCCAAACCGACGGGACTGCAAACCGCGATCTTCGCACAGCGCGATCGTTACCGCGACTCATCGGTCGCGCGCCAGCGTGCGCAGGTGCAGGCAGATATTCAACACGCCATCGGCGGCGCGCCGAACACGGCGCAAGCGTCGCCGCCTGCCAATCTCGGCGGAATGATGGACCCACAGTTACGAACGTCGCGCGGATTTTTTCTGGCGCGCACGCGGTTTGTCAACGAAGACGGCGATGTCGTATACCGCAAACATTTCACGGTATGGCTCGGCATTATCCTCATTCCACTGCTGGTCGTATTGGCAGGCATCGTCATTGTGATTGTCAGCTTTACCGTACAAGAGACGATTTTGCGCGGCGGCATCGGTTTGTCAATCGGCGGATTGGTGTTCGTATTTGGCTGCCTATGGGTGTATATCGCGGATTGGGATTGGCGGAACGATATGTTCATCGTCGGCGATCAAACCGTCACGATCATCCATAAGCGCCCATTCTGGTTGCAAAATAAAATTGAGCAAATTCGCATGGCACAAATCGACAATGTGTTCAGCGATGTCAGCGGTTTTATCGATACCCTGCTCAATCGCGGCGTCGTCAAAGTCTTCCTGATCGGTGCGGACGAGAAAAGCGGCAAGGTTCTGGGTCCGTTATTCGACCCGCAAGAACTCGGCGGCGAACTTTCGCGGCGGCAGCAGTCGATTAAGGCGCAGCGCGAACGCGACGACGCCAACCAAAATCGGCAAGCGATCACCGAATATATCTCGCAGTATCACCAGATCATCAATCAACCGCCCACGCAAGCGCAATCTGCACCACCGCCGCCAGCGCATGCGCCGTCATCGCCGCCGCCGATCGCACCCCGCGATGGCATCCGTCCGCCGAATATCCCGCGCGCGCGCCGCGACAGCGAACTCGAATAAGCTGGAATCAAAAACGGTATCCCAAACGGGATACCGTTCTGCTTACAAAGGTACGAATTACATCGCCGCGAACGGCACACCCAGATTGTCGTAACCCAGGGCTTCGCTTTCGGCGCGGATCGCCGCGATATCGTCTTCGGTCGGGGGCGCAACTGGACCCACGAAGCCGTCGCCCGAACCATCCAGGAACGGCTGCAACACCGGCACGGCGTCGCTGACGTTGCGGATCAGGTATTGAGCATAGCTCTGGTTGCTCGAGGGGAGCATACCAATTTCACGGACGAACGCGCGGTGTTCACCTTCGGTGACAGCGATTTGCGCTGCGGTGACGGCGAACGGCGCAGTTTCCGCGCCGCCTTCTGCCCAAATGCGGGTCGCGGCGAGGTATGCAGCGATGAACGCGGTTTCGGCAACTTCAGTCGTCGCGGCGAACACGGCGCGATCGCTGAACAAGGTTTCGGGGACATAGAATTCGGTCACGACGGGGGTCGCGCCCAGGCTCACGAGTAGTTCAAGGTGGTCTTGTTCCGCGATGAATGCTGCCTTCATGTACGCCAGTTCTGCATCGCTGAAGCCCAGCGCTTCGGCATTGTTGATCGCCGCCAGATAGTGCGTCGTGGCGAACAGTTCCGCCGTCGATGCAACATTGATGATGGTTTGTGTATCATCATTTGCAGCCATCTCTTGACCCAACACGCGGCTGAAACCGTAAACCGCATTGAAAATACCGACTGCACTCGCGCCTGCGAGCGCGCTGCCCTTCAGAAATGAACGACGGGAAATAGCCATGTTTATCGTGCTCCTTAGATGAACCAATTGTTTACAGTCAATACCTGTTCATCGCGGAGGCGCGCTTCTCTACAATGTTCAGGCACTTGAGAGTACGCCATCAGAGGGGTGACTAGATGGGTTAAGTGATGAAAAAGGTTTAAAAAAACTGCTTGTACGCGAGGACGTTCATCATATACTTATGTTCATGGACACGACTCAGACACAACACACCCTGCCCCGATGCCGTAGTCGCAGCTAACGCGCTCACGGCATAACTGAATACGCCTGTTTCAACGCTGTGCGATTCCATCGCACGGCGATTTTTGATTCCTGGTCGTGTCCATATTCATTTTTCTGGGCGACCAATCGCATCGCCTGTACAACCTCATGGAGCATTGCAGATGTATAGGGTCTTACGCCGTCGGTCTGGACATGCGTCGGCTTGATCGGTGATGTGGCGATTATTCGCTTGCTCGAACGGGTGCCGGGATTAACGTATTTACGTTACAGCGCGCTCGCCAACCTAATCGTGTTTCCGTTGTTTCTGCTTATCCCATCCATACCTGTCAAGTTGATATTACCTGGTATCGTCGGCATCCTCAATGCTGGCTGGTATTCGGTCTTGCAAGCGGGCGCGTATACCGCGCTGATTGGACGCAGTGGCACAGAGACCACGCTTGGCAATTTGTTCACTGTCTTCAACGGCATTATGCCGCTCATCCTGGGCGCGGTCGCCACCGCGTTCGGCTTAACAACGGCGATGTGGGCGCTGTTAGCGGGACCCGTAGCATTCTTGATCGGCATTCCCCGACAAAACAGGCGGCTCGTCGAAGAGAACGATACGCATCAGTAATAAAGGGGCGGCGTGCTGATGCTGATGGCACGCTGCCCCTTCTCGTTAAATTTCGGGGAAATTTCGGGTATACTAGCGCAATAATTCGGTAACCCATTAAGCAAGAGAACGATTCATGAGCATCCGTACCATTGTCGGGTTGGATAACCCTATTCTGCGTAAACGCGCCGTCAAAGTCACCGATTTTGGGGCGTCATTTCAAAAATTAGTCGATGATATGATCGAAACGGTGATCGACGCGCCGGGCGTTGGCTTAGCTGCACCACAAGTCAACGTCAGCCAGCGCGTGATCGTCGTGCGTTTGCCCGATGACGACGACAGTAAGGAAGAATATGGCGACCTTGCGGGTGTCGTCTATGTCGTCGCCAACCCAGAGCTTTTGAAAGCCAGCCGCGATATCGTCGATGGTGTCGAAGCGTGCCTATCCATTCCCGGCTATTACGGATCAGTCGATCGTCATGTCAACGTGATCGTGACCGGACAAGACCGCTTCGGCAAGCCGTTCCGTTTGAAGGCGAAAGAATGGCTGGCGCGCGTGTTTCAGCACGAGATCGATCACCTTGAGGGGCGTTTATACATCGATATTGCCAGCGAAATTTGGAAACAAAAAGAAGGCGAAGAAGAAACAGCAGCAGAATAACAGGCAGGTCGATGCCTATCCTTTTTGCCGATCAACCCAGTTCAGCAGCGGTGCTACGCTGTTGTCATCTCGACTGCCCACGAAAGGACAGATTAACGTGAGCGATTTCAACGTCTATCACAATTCGATCATCGGCGCGACGCGCAACCCGGTTATTCCCAACCCCGACGCTATCGATGAAGCCTTCGCCCAAAGCGCCAACCGGGTCTTAAGCAATGTCGTCGAACTCGCACGGATGCTGATCGGCGCACATCAAGCCGCCGCTGCCATCATCGTGCAAGGCGATTGGAGTTCAGTTCGTAAGGTGTTTTCGCTCTCGTCCAAATACGCGGCGTGGGCAGATTACGCCACGTCCGCCACGGGTTACGGCTCGCATGGGTAGGCGATACAATACAATCGCGCGATCCGCATGACGGGAGCGGAACTTGAAGCACATCCCGAACGGAAAAATTTCGGCACCGAATCCAGCACACACCCGCCGCTCCGCTCAATGACGAAGACGGCACAAATTGGGGCTTGTTGCAGCTTTCGGACAAAATCGAAGGTGAATTTAACGAAGACGATGAAGCGCGGCTGTTACGTCTGTCAGTGCTGACATCGACCGCACTCGGTGGTTTGTGGGATGTACGTAATCTGCGCAAAGCGGCGGCAGGCTTGAAATAATCAATCGTCGTCATCTGGGTCGGCGTTTTCGCGCAAGCGCAGAAATACCTCGACGACGACGAAAGCCAATGCGATGAAAAATCCGATCCCCCAATTCAGCGCGCGCGGAATTTGCAGCCATGCACAGGTGATCACGAGCAAGCCGACCCAGACACTTTGGCGCACAATGACTCCGCTGGGCGGGAGCGGACGCGACGTGGGCGTGAAGCGCAAATTGAGATAGCGCACGAGCGGCAGTACTGTGCCTGTCACAGCGATGTGCAGCAGCACGAAAAATAACCAGCGCGGACCTGCATACGGGCGTTCGGTGGTGACGAGCAAATACAAACCGACCCACCCACCGAGCGCCAGCAGCACCGCCGCGATTGACATGCCAACATGTTCGGGTGGGGTGCGCGGACGCGCGTCAGGCGCGGCGCGGCGTGGTCTGCGTTCGGTACGGGCTGCCATCGAGTACTATTCTCCAGACCATTACAATACAATCGCTATATTGCCAGGTATGATAGCGCGAAAGACGGGTGAAAAGTATGCCGTTTACGCACCTTGCCGCGCGTTTTGGCGCGTGGATAGCGATTGCCGCGGGCTGTCTGTGCGCGATTATGCCCTCGATTCAGACCGATCCGCCGCGCGCCGATCCACCCTATTGGGAGGCATTTGGATTCGAGGTATGCGCGCTTCCCTGTTTCGCTGGCATGACGCCGGGTGAGACGCGTTTCGACCGCGCGCCGTATTTGTTGAGCGATCACATATCGTCGCTGATACGCGGCGCACTGGTGAGCGGGTCACAGGTCAATTTTTTGGCACAAAGTGGAGATGATTCGCTCGCCGGGTTGATTCAGCCGTCGATGGGGCGGGTTGGCGTCATCCGCCTGACGATTGATCTACCGCTCTATGCATTGGTCGCGCGACTGGGTACGCCCGATTGTGTATGGGTTGATCAAGATAGCCCAGCCACGCAGCGTTTGATCGTGATTTACTGGAGCATACCCGGCGCTGTGATCGGGGCGAGCGTGATCGAGGATGCACATATGCCGTTACTCAGTGGTGGATGGCTGTTCGATTCGCGTATGGTCGGCATGTTCGTCAGCAGCGATTCACAAGACGCGACATTTTGCACGAGCAACGATCTTATGGCATGGCGTGGATTTGCCCCTGTGTGGCATTATGCCGACACACGGCAATAAAAAAAGCGCAGAATTCTGCGCTTTTTTGCGCGGATTATCAAATCGAATTACGTCATCTCGCGGTCGATTTGGTCTTTCATCTCGCGGGTTTCGCGCGATGGATCAATGTTGAGACGGTCTTTCAACATGGTTTCCAAATGATCGTATTGATCGCGCGCTTCCTGGTATTTACCTACGCTCATCAATATTTCCATGACATCGCGGTGTACATCTTCACGTTCTGGCACTTCTTTAAGCGCACGGTTGAAGAAGCCAAAAGCGCTGTCCATTTCGCCGCGCAGCTTGACGATCTTGCCCATACCGATCAACGATTTGGCGTATAAACTGCGTAGTTCTTCGCGGCGCTGCACCACCCATGACATTTCGATGGTTTGCAAAAACGGCGCTTTATAGATGTCGATGGCGCGCATGTGATAATGCGTCATCTGATGTAAATCGTCGGCGCTGATGGCGCGTTCGACCGCATCGATAAAATCTTCGACATCATAATGGCGAACCATTTTGTCGGATGGTAAATAAAACCCCGCGTTGTATTGGGTCAATTCGTAATTACCGCCGTCGGCGATTTTGGCGCTCACACGTTCGGTAATTTTACGCTTGGTCACATGAAAAACATTGGTCGCTTCTTTAACGTTGAGTTCGGGCCAAAACGACTGAAAAATCTCGTCACGTGTCACCAATGGATGATCGATGAAGAAGAAAAACAGATTGCGCGGCAGCGCGCCGTCCCAGTTGGTAACCTGCTGCCCATTAACGAGCGCATGACCACGACCGAGCGCGTACACCTCGAGCTGTGGGTGCGGGCTTGTTTCAACGGTGAACATGACATCATTGCGTCGATATTCAGTACCCAGTACGACGGCTTCGCCGCGCGTGACCATATCGATCCACGGTTGGTACATCAAAAGGCGACTGCTGAAAGCAATTTGGACTTTTTCTGGCAGGTTTTTGACCAGCGCGGCCATGAACTTGTTGAAATCCTCATCCATCGGAACACGGTCAAGTTCGTCAATATACAGCGTGATCGGGTCAAGCTTGAGCAGCGCCAAATCAGCCGCCAGCGCTTTGCCCATCGATACCGGATCGCCAGTGGGCAGCATATCGCGCAGGCGCGTGCCGAACTTGCCCAATACGTGTTCAAATTCTGAGACTAATCCATATAACCAGGCACTGATCGTATTTTGATCGGCGGCGATTCGATAGTACAACAAACCATCACGTGCATTCGATAGAAAATATGTCAAAAATAAGTTGCGATAGTTTGTCCATGGATACAATAATATCACTTTTTTGCTTTTTGACTTTTCACGGAAAGATTCAAGCGACACATTCAATACACTATCTCGAAATGGAAATGACATATCCTTGATACTCCATATGCGTAAATATCTTAGCAATTGCATGTCTGACAACGTGTAACTACTCGTTATTCAGAGTACCACGTAGCGCAGCAAATTTCAATTACTTGGTATACCATCAAGAATAGCGCCTTAACGTTAAACTTTCTATCATAAGCTGATTGTCAAGCGGCATTCAGCACTATTTTTCGCAAAAGAACCCATATAAATGTTATTATGCGCTGGAAATCGTGTGAATCAGGTGTGCAATTACTGATCCACAGAATGTAAAAAGGTTATTTCTGGCGTTCTATCTGCATTCTTAACATCTTTTATCGATGAGTGTTTGAATGTGAAAATGATATTTCGGAGCATTTTGTGGCTCGAACCAATCGCGCTGTTCATCATGCTTGCGGCATTCTGGACACCAGACATCAACCGCGTGCATACGTTGTGGTTGATGCTGCCTGTTTTGATCGCGCGCGTGTTGACAACCCGCCGCTTGCTCGCGCCATCACCGCTCAACGGGGTCATCATCGTGCTGCTGGCGCTCATGCTGATCAATATTGTGCTTGCACCCATGACCTGGGGGCTGTGGATTGTTGGACGCCCGCTGGCGGGTGCGCTGTTGGCGACCAGTTTTGCCGAGCGCGTCATGCGCGGCGGCGAACGCGGATTGACGACGCTGATAACGGCGACCATCGTGCTTGCGCTCGGAGTCGGTGTCATCGCGCTGTTGTATTCGCAGTGGACGAGTAAATCGATTCAGTTACAGGGTGTGATCGATTTACTGCCCCCGCCACCCGGCTGGGAGTTTATGCAAAATACGTTCGGCACTGGCTTCAACGTGAACGAGATTGCCGGAGCGCTCACATGGTTGTGTCCACTATCCGCCGCGATAGCGATCATCGATTTACGCGCGCGCCGGCGGCGCGGCTGGCTGGCGCTGCTAACATTCGGTGTGATAGCGCTCGCCTTGTTTCTCGGTCAAAGCCGATTCGCAATTTTTGGTGTCATCGGTGCAATGACGATCCTGGTCTGGGCGCTGTACCCGCCAGGACGCGCGCGCGTGGGTGCATGGGTCGGTTTAGCAGTCGTGCTGGCGGCGCAGCTCGTCATTTTGAGCGGTATTTTTAACCCGATTGCGGCGCAGGCTGCCCTGCGTGACGAAGACAGCTTTTCGGCACGTATTTTTATCTGGCAAGCCGGAATAGATATCACGCTCGATTATCCACTCACAGGCATAGGTCTCAATCAATATCGAAGCCGTGCGGTACGAGCGCTTTACCCGGTGCCGGGTTACGAAACCGCCGTTTTGCCGCACGCGCACAACGAATGGATACAAATGGGTGCAGATATGGGCATTCCTGGCGTCGCAGTGCTGTGCGTGCTGTACATAGTAACCATTTGGCGACTTGTAAAAGCATTTCGAAGTGGGCATAAATTAGCCGCTGGCATCGGCGCTGGCTTGTTGGCGCACGCCTTTTTTGGATTGGGCGACGCAATCACGCTTTATGATCGCTTCACATTTATTTTCTGGTGGTTGCTTGGGTTAGTAATTAGTTTAGACGTGGTTATGACTATGGTAGGGTCATCGAATCGCGTAAACCTTGCTGTACAATTAACGAAGCTACAGATGACAACGGAAGCGCCAACGAAAGCTGTTCCGGTGTAAATCATGACGACGACCAATGACCACCTTGAAAGTGATGATGAACATCTCCCATCACCGGAGCAGGATACAAGTATGACGGTGAACAATGATGACTTTACGACAAAACCTGCTGCGCCGCGCGCCCACGAAATACCAGCGGTAAACGAATCGTTTATACGCGCACAGCAAGCCTTGATCAACCGACTGGAAGAATTGTCGTTGGTCGAAGATATTGCGCGTCAACTATCGGGTGCGCTCGGTTTTGAGGAAATTGTCAACAACATGTTGGAAATCGCGCTGCGTATCACGGTCGCCGATCGTGCAACACTAGCGACGATCACCGAATCGGGGTCATCATGGTTGGTGACGGGCAGACGAAGCGGCGAAAATGCGGCGCATAAATCTTACCGCACACGTGGACGTGACGACGGCATTTTCGGCGAGGTGCTGCGCAACCGCGCGCCTGTTCGCATTGATGATTCGCACCACGATCATAAGAAGGCGTACGATATGTCCGAAGGGCGGTCGATTCTTGCCGTGCCGTTGATCGACACCGAAGCCGTGATCGGCATTTTGACGGTTGAAAGCGTACAGCCCACTTATTTCCGCGACGACGAACAAAATTTCTTAGTGCATTTGGCGGGTCACACGGTGATCGCCATTGAAAATAATCGTTTGATCGAAGAACACCGCCATCGCATCGAAATGTTGAGCAGTTTGCAATACCTGACCATGCGTACCAGCAAAGCGATTGGATTGGCAGATGTCGAATTCGCGATTCGTGAAACCGCGTGTCAGATGCTGGCAGCACGCGACGCGGCAATCTTTCATTATAACGCGGCGGCTGACGAACTAAAGCCGACTACCAGCGTGCAAACGAGCCTGAACCAGCTTTTTCCGTCGCACGAAAGTCTGCGCGCTGCACGCACTGGTGAAATTCAAATTACGCACCATACGCTGCCCATCAGCGTGCCGCTCGATATCAAACATGATGACATGCCGCCGCTCACGTTTATCAGCATTCCTATTCGCGGCGAACATTCGCTCAACGCCGTGCTGGTCGTCTCGTTCAACGAACATCGACGCTTACGCAAACGTGATCTCGATGCGCTTGAACTGCTGGCGGTGCAAGCGGGCAGCAGCATGGAAAAAGCCCAGCTTCAGGAACAGATTCGGCTCGCCCACGACCGCATGAGTGCGATTTTGCAATCGACGCGTGATGGCGTGCTGCTGCTCGACCGCGAAGGCAAACTGGTCGAAATCAACCCATCGGCAGAACGACTGCTCGGTATTCAACGCGACGATATGATCAATCGCAACTTTGTCAGCATGATTTTTCAGTTCATGGATGAAGGCAAGTCGCAAGGAATCGGCTATTCGCGTTCACAGTTGATCGAACTGGCGCGCCAACTGCGCACCCAGCCCAGCCGCATCACCAAACGTGAGTTCATGCGCGTGACCGATACCAAGACGATTTATATCGAAGAAATCGGATCGCCCGTCATGGACGAGCACCATACCATTGTCGGGCGTTTGCTCGTGCTGCGTGATGTCACCGAACAAAAGCAGCTTGAAGAATATCGTCAAGACATCGTCAATATGACAATCCACGACTTGCGTGGACCTTTAGCATCGATCATGATCGGGCTGGATGTCGCTCTCAGCGATTTACGCGAACCGAATCTCGAAGCGCGCCGCATCGACCTTCAAAAACTGCTCAGCATCTCCACCGACAGCGCCGCCAAGTTGATCGAACTTGTGGATAGCGTTATGGAGATCGCCAATCTCGAATCGCGCGAACTGCCCTTGAACCCAACGATTGTCTCTCCCATTTGGCTGGCGCAATCGGCATTTGAAGCGCTGAGGAGTGGGTTTGAAGCGGCGGATATCACAATCAAAGTCGATGTTCCCGATGACTTACGCTCGCTCTTCATTGACGAGCGCTTGATTCGCCGTATGCTGATCAATTTGTTAGATAATGCGCTGCGTTATACCCCTACTGGCGGTACGGTGATCTTGAGCGCCAAGCCGTCGCTCCGCCGTGTGGATCGTATGATTTTCAGTGTGGCAGATAGTGGCAATGGGATCGCCGTATCTGAACATAAGGCGATTTTCGGATATTTCCGTCAGGTCAAGAACAATCTACCCGTGCGCGGTTCGCGCGGCAGCGGTCTCGGTTTGACATTTTGCCGTCTCGCCATCGAAGCACATGGTGGCGAAATTTGGGTGGAAAAAGAATCGCCGCTCTCTGGTGCATGTATCGCCTTTGCGCTACCATTTGCACCCGCTGCATAAAGGATGCGTTACAATCCTTTTGCAGGTCTCCCGCTTGATGGTATGCACGAAAGGGCAGCGGCTTGAAAACGCGATTTTTATCTGGACGCGGCAAGACGACCACCAATGAACTGCCTGTCGTGCCAGCATCGCAGGATCAATCAGTGCGTCTGCAAGAATTGATGACACTGAACAGCATTTTGACTCAACTGACTGGAACGCTATCGCCAGAAAAAGTGTTGACCACCGTCATCGAATCGACGGCGCTTTTATCCCCCGGTGTGACGGGTTCTGCCGTGTATCTATTCTGGGATGATCATAAGTCTGCACTGGCATTAGTCCGCAGTTTCGGCTTGAGCGACCGCTTTTTCTCAGACCCGCCCGATCCACACTTGATGAGTTCGACGCGCAAAAATGACCTGGCGATCACGCTGCCCCTGTGCGTTGAAAATGCGGCGGCATGGGCGATGACTCTAAACGGCGACGCCAACGCTGCACATTTGCGTGCCATGATGGCGCACGAAAATAAACAGGCATGGATCGAACTGCCGCTCGCGGTTGGCGGGGTCGGCTTAGGTGTTTTGGTGTTGTATTACGACAATGCACAAACCTTCGCGCCCGAACACATTGAACTGCTGCGTACTTTCGCCACCCAAGTCGCGCAAGCGATGAGCAATGCGCGTCTGTATGCCATTACAGATGAAGCACTCGAACGACGTGTCGGTCAACTGCTCGCGCTTGCGGCGATTGGGCATGAGCTGACCGCGACCATCGACCTCGATCAAATCTGCAAACTTGTGCTCAATCATGCAATGGACGCGACATCGACGCAGGTCGGCGGTATCGTGCTGGTCGATTCGATGCAGAATATTGAAAAGCTCATCACGGTCGGCTTTCCCGATAGTGCGTTTGCCAATCCCGCGCGGGCGCTTTCAGGAATCACCAAACGCGTTATCGAATCTGGCAAACCATCGCTGACGCGCGACGCGCTCACCGATCTCGACTATGTGCCGATTCATCCCAGCACGCGCGCGCAATTATCGATCCCGATCATTCGTGCCGGGTTGGTGGTCGGCGCGATCACGCTGGAGAACGACGACCCCAACGCGCTCAACGACGAAGATTTGCATTTCGCCACCCAGCTCAGCAATCAAGCGGTGATTGCCATCGACAACGCGCGTTTGTTCAAGCGGGTTGCCGAAGCATTACATCGTTTACAGGTGATTTTGAACGCGATGAAAGAGGGGCTGGTGTTGATCGACCGCAGCGGCGTGGTCACAATGGCAAACGCTGCGATTCAACTACTCGGTCTCGCGCCAGATTTGCTGCTCAATGAATCGGTCGAAGACTTACTTGAAAGCCCGAACCTCGATCTGGCGCATCGTTTCGGTTTTGCCAGCGAAAACGAAATTCGGCGCATCGTCAAAGAACTGCGCTCGGCGGAGACATGGACGGAACGTGCGCCAAGCGCCTATTTGTTGGACGTGAATGGCAGCGCGGTGCGCGTGCAGCGTCAGGTCATTGTCGTAACCAGCACAGATTTACAGCCGCTCGGCGCGCTGCTGGTCTTTTACGATGAAACCGAGCCGTATCGACTCGAACAAACGCGCGAGGATGTCAGCCGAATGCTCGTGCACGACCTGCGCAGCCCGCTCACGGCTGTCACGATCAGCCTCAAATTGCTGACTGAACTGGTGCCAAAAGATGCTGATTTCCGCCCCGCCGTTGAATCGACGACCGATGCGGCACGGCGTGCGATCCGCAAACTGCTCAGCCGCGTCGATTCGCTGCTCGATGTCTCGCGGATGGAAAATGGGCTGACGTTAGAACGCAAGCCGACTGAACTGGCAACGTTGGTCGATAATGTGATCATCGAACTCAGCCCGCTGGCGCGCGAACTCAATGTCAGCATTCATACCGATGGGGTTGATACCGCACCGCACCTGGACATTGACGCGGATAAAGTCGAACGCTTGATCCTGAACTTATTGGATAACGCGCTCAAATTTAGCCCGCTCGATAGCAATGTCCGTATTCGTGCTCATGCTGCCGGGACCAACGGCGCGTCACCCGGTTTTGTCCGCGTCGATGTAATCGACAATGGACCCGGTATTCCGGCGGATTACAAAACACGCTTATTCGACCGTTTTGTACAGGTGCAGGGGCGTACAGGCTCACGACGTGGAAGTGGTTTGGGACTGACCTTCTGCCGTCTCGTCTCTGAGGGGCACGGCGGGCGTATCTGGATCGAAGATCAAGCGGGCGGTGGGAGCGTATTCGCGTTTACGCTGCCGATTTCGTCGCCAGCATCGACCTAAAACCAACGGGCGACTCTGTATGGGTCACCCGTCGGCGGATAGGCTATGGCTTTGTCCCTACAGTCACTAAATGCTAACCGCTAAAAGCTGTTCTCTACGCTTCGGTGATGGTGACCGAGGTCATCACATCGTTCTGGCGGATCGCGTTGACAATTTTCATGCCGTCGCCGACGACTTTGCCGAACACGCCGTGCTTGCCGTTCAAATGCGGCTGCGGGCTGTGCGTGATGAAGAACTGCGAGCCGTTGGTATTAGGACCCGCATTCGCCATGCTTAATACGCCTGTTTCGTGCAGCAGCTTGAGCGATGCCGGTTCGTCGTTCCATTTATAGCCGGGACCACTTGTGCCTGTACCCGTCGGGTCGCCACCCTGAACCATGAAGTCCGAGATCACACGGTGAAACTTGATGCCATCGTAAAAGCCGTCACGCGCCAGAAAGACGAAATTATTGACGGTAATCGGTGCTTGCTTGGCATACAACTGAATATCAAAATCACCTTTGTTCGTCTTAAAATGCGCGGTGTACATCTTTTCCGAGTCGATGCTCAGTGCGGGGGCGGATGTGTACTGCTTCGCCATGTGGTTCGCTCCATATGCTGTAAATTGTACGAGTTTCTAGACAATACTGCGTTGTCATACGACACTATCGATAAGTGTACACGATGCGATCAAGCCCTGCTGCGTCAGCATTTGAAATCTGTAACCGAACCTGTGCAGACGTAAAGGAATTGATAGCCACTTCCGTGTTATTGTTTCTCATGAACGTGTTATAGTTGCACCATCTTAGGACATCGAAAACATTCTATGCAATTGTGGGAGCAAGACATCGCTATGCCGCGCGTCCTTTACATCGAAGATAACCGAGAGAACCGCATGTTGGTGCGGCGGGTATTGATGGCATCCGACTACGATTTTGTCGTACAGGAAGCAGAGACCGCGCTGCGCGGCATCGAAATGGCGCAAGCCGAGCCGCCCGATATCATTTTGATGGATTTAAGTATGCCGGAAATGGATGGACTGACGGCAACGCAGCATATCCGCACGATTCCGCAGCTTAGCACCATCCCGATTGTCGCGCTGACCGCTAACGCGATGCAAGGCGATAGAGAACGCAGTTTGAGCGCGGGCTGCGACGGCTATATCAGCAAACCGATTGATGTCGATAAACTGCCCGATGATGTGTTCGCGTTTGTCGGCGTCATACACATCGAACCGCCGCCCAGCACACAGCCAGCCGAACCGACACAAGCAGCGACAATTGACCCAATTCCAGCATCCGTTTTACAAGCGGTTGATCAAGTCATACCAAGCGCGCCAGCAGCAGAAACGGTCGGTTTATCATTGACCCTGTTACCTGCTGCCGCGTTAGTGCCAGCAGCGGAAAATGGAAGTTCGCACACGATTATTGAACCCGTTTCCGCATCAGCACCAGCACCGGTTGAATCAGTATCACCGGCAGCACCATCTATTCATTCATCCGACGAACTACGTGAGCAGGATGCTCCCTAGTTTATCATCCAGGAAGGAGGGGCGGCGTTTCGGCGCTCATCGCAGAGCAAACGCCGCACATGTCAATGTCCGACGCGCAAAGCCAACCCAGTACTACGAATTCACCTACACCCAACACGACGCCCAAAGCGGTGGAACCGAGCGAAGCGCATGTGCTGGTTGTCGAAGACAATGTCCCCAACTTCGTTCTCATCGCGCGGATGCTGGCATTCATGGGCGTACAGCGCTGTGAGTGGAAAACATCCGGCTGGCAAGTCGTGCAGTTTGCGGACACGCTTCCGCGTGTCGATCTGATTTTGATGGATATACGCCTGCCCTACGAAGACGGGTATCAAGCGCTGCAAAAATTGCGCGCGAACCCACGCCTAAAAGATACAGTCGTATGCGCGGTGACGGCAGAAGCAAGTGAAGATCAAATGCGCCGCGCCAAAAAAGCAGGTTTCAACGGCTTTTTGGGCAAACCACTTGACCCCGATCGCTTTCCGGCACAGATTCGCCGCTTGTTGGGCGCCGAAGAAGTATGGGAATGGAAATAGCCCCGCGTTAACACACGATACAGCCAAACGCGACAGGACATAAGGATGAGGTTCGTATGATGAACGACGCAGAACGAGCAGAGCGCGCGGGCGGCAGCGCCGACATCCAGAGCCTTGCTCAAGCGCAGTACGAGGCGGCTGGCACGATCTACGGTTCGAACGACCCGACCGAAATTCTGGATGCGCTTGTCGGCTTTACAGGCATGGCATACGAAAACGCCCAGCTCGGTTTAGTGGACCCTGAAGCAACGCCAACAGCGCTCAATATTTTGGCGACCTACAGCGACCGCCGTATCGCACTTGCCAAGTACAGCCTCCGCTTAGATACGCTGCCCGCTTCGGATACATACAGCGCCATCGAAGTATTGAACGTCGCCAATCTCGATTTTGACCCCTTTTTAGATGCTGCTGAAAAACAACAATTACAAAGTGAAAATACCCGCGCGCTGCTGGTCATTCCAATGGTTGTGTCACAGCGCTTGATCGGTGTCATTGTGTTTCGTAACAGCACCCCCATCAACATCGATTCGTCGCGGCTGCGGGCGCTTCGAAACCTGGTCGATCAAGCCGCTGTCGTCTTTGAAAATCAGACACTTCTGCGAAATACCGAAAGCTCACTGCAAGAAGTCAGCACGCTGTACGAAATTAACCGCGATATGTTGAGAGCGGTCGATGCCATCGACATACTCCGTGTAATGCGCCAAAAACTTGCCCCCGAAGCGACGACTATTTTTCACATCGCCGCCGTCAATGATGGCAGCGCGAGTAAAAGCTATTTACTTCGGCATATCACCGCGCGCGACGGCGAACGCGACGTACAAACACCTGTCACCTTGTCGGTGGGGGCAGCACTCAACGACAATAATACCGCCACCGATGTCACGTTCGTCGAAGCCATCACCGTTGAGCCACAGCATCCCCTGCACGATATGATCACGGCGCGTAATGCAGCGTCCTATGTGGTGATAAATATTCGTGAGCGCGGACAAATTCAGGATTTCGTCGCGATCACATTCGATTTTCAGCAGGAATTTGAAGAACGCACGCGCCGTTTATATGCGGCAGTCGCAGACCAAACCACGATTGTGCTGCAAAATCAACGACTGCTCATCGATGCACAAAGCAGCGCGCTTAAAGCGACACAGCAGTTGCGTACGCTGCAAATCCTTAATCGTATGTCGATAGAACTTTCCAACATCGCTGATGAAAACGCGCTGCTCGATTACAGTATTCAGGTAATCACCGAAACCTTAGGTGTCGATCATGGCGGCATGGTACTGATAGAGCCCAGCGAGGATCAAGGCATCGTACGCGCCGAATTTCCAGCCACCGGCACATTAGGGCAGATTGTCCCTTTTGAAAACAACACCGTCGTCGAACTCTTGCAACGCCGCCCTTTTCGCGCGCTGGTCATCGAAGATGTAGCGACCGACGAACGGCTGCCGCAGATTACGCGCGAATTTCTCGTCAATCAAGCGGGCATTCGTGCCATGCTCATCCTGCCGCTCTTGTCGCAGGATCGGCTCATCGGTTCGGTGGGGCTGGACGTATACCAGGCAGGACACACGTTTGAATACGATCTCATCCAGACCGCGAATACAATGGCGGCACAGGTCGGAATCGCGCTTCAAAATGTGCGCCTCATCAAAGACAGTATGCGCCGTGCCGAACAATTGGCGCGTGTTGCCGCCTTTGGTCAATCGATGCAGGCGACCTTGAGCGAAACCACCATCTTTGAGCGCCTGTTCGCCGAAGCCGATCAAATGCTGCCCATCGATACGTTCGATATTGCGTTTTATGATGCTGAGCGCGATCTGCTGCGAATCGTCTCTCAGCGCCGCAGCATCACCGATACTCAGTCGTTCAGCGTCACACTTCCCCTTACTAGTCTCCCGGGCATGGTGTACGCCAGTGGTCAAACCGTAAATATCGCGGATGTGCAAAATCGCACCAATCTACCCGCACTGCCTGGCATCCCGTTGAACACGCGCTCGGTGTTGATCACCGCGCTCGTCGCGCGTGGACAGCCGTTCGGAGTCGTCATGCTGACATCCGCACAGTCGAACGCGTACAGCACGACCGACAGCGCGATTTTCGAGCAAATCACCAACCAGCTCGGCGTCGCCATCGAAAACAGCCGCACGTTTCAACAAGCGCAAAAAACCGCGCGCAATCAGACCTTGATCAACGCGGTTTCGGCGCGCTTGCAGCAAGTCGCGTCGCTGGAAGACATGGTCGAGGTAACCCTGCGCGAAATCGGTCGTGCGCTTGGCGCGCGCCGTGCGCGTGCGCGTTTCACACCACAATCGACCCCGACATCGGTCAAGGAAGAAGGATGACACGATGAACAGATTATTTGACTCGATCTTCAATATACAGTCGTTTGCTACCGTCGCAGAACGTAATCGCGTGCGGCTGCTCATCGACACGACGTTATTGCTGTTCACGTTTTACACCATTTTTCTCTTTCTTATCCCGGTCGTCACTATCGATCCTCAAACGACCGGTCAGACGATCGGCAGTCAGTTCGGTCAAGATAACTTTATCACGCTGTCTATCAGCACGTTTTATCCATTGTTCATTCTGACCTTGGTATTGATACGCGCCAAACGTTACGATGTCGCCCGATGGTCACCGCCAATTTTGTGGCTTTTCAGCGTCATGGTGCTGGCTTTCTCGGTCGGGTTTCGTGACCCTGATGGCGGCGCGCAAACTATTGTCCTCGTTCTGTTAGCAGCGATTTTCGCCCGCACAATCGGGATTTTGATTTTTACGCCGCTTGCCTTGGTTGTGCTTTTCACAGGTTTTCTCCGCTACCGCCAGATTGCTGTGAATGCGAACACCTACAGTGCAACTTTCGACGATATGATCGCGCTGTCATTCGTGCTCGTAGGCATCAGCGTTATGTTGTATTTCTTCCTGCGCAACCTCCTCAGCCAGGAGAAGGAAGCAGTGAGTACCGTCATCGAAGATCGTCAACGACTGGCGGAACTGACCACACAAATTTCAACGAGCGTACTGCGCCGCAGCGACCTTGACGCGACGCTTACGAGCGCGGTCGAAGAAATTCGTGTCAACTTTCCGCTGGCGTATCATGTCCAAATCTTCCTGATCGACGAAACCCGACGCAGTGCCCGACTCGCTGCAAGCACAGGCGATGTTGGACGCATATTGATGGAGCGTGGTCATAGTTTGCCTGTCGGCAGCACCAGCGTGATCGGACGTGTGACTTCGCAAGGCGATATTGTCGTCGCACGCTCAGGCTCAACCGAAACTGTTCATAAACGCAACGAATTTTTGCCTGAAACCGTCGTCGAAGCTGCGTTCCCGCTTCGCAGCGGCGATATCGTCATCGGCGCGCTCGATTTGCAAAGCAAATTAACCGATGCCTTCACAGAGAGTGAACTGCCGATTTTTCAGGCGTTAGCAGATAACGTCGCCATCGCCATCGACAACGCGCGCCTGCTCGAAGCGGCGGAAGTGCGCGTGCGCGAAAATCAACAATTGACCGAGCAAATGCGCTTGTCGCTGCGCGAAATCGAGCGCCTGAACGCGCAAATGACCGCACAATCGTGGAGCGATTATGTGGCACAGGTTGTACAGCCCAATATGACGCTTGATTTAGCGACCGAAAATGTGAATAAGCGCGCCGAATGGACGGCGACTCTTAACGAAGCCGCCGCTACCAACCAGATCGTGCAGCGCGAACTTGGCGATGCCCTTGTGTTGGCGATTCCTATCGCCGTCCGTACGCAGGTGATTGGCGCATTTGAATTTGAATTCGAGAACGAGGAGCCGCTTGACGCCGAGGATATGCAAATGCTCATGACCATCAGCGAACGACTGGGGCTGGCGCTCGAAAGTTCGCGCTTGTTCGACGAAAGCCGCCGCACTGCTCAGCGCGAAACGGTCGTCAACGAGATTGGCAGCCGTTTGGTCGCGTCGAACTCCATCAGCGGCGTCTTAAACGAAGCGGCACGCAGTATTCAAGAATCGTTGGGCGCTCATCGCGTCGCCATTCGCTTAGGCACGCCGCCCAAGCCCAATGGTCATGATGGAGGAAGGTCGTAAACCATGACCATTAGCCGCACCACCGAAATTCCGATTGCCGCCGCGCCTGAAGGCGATGTTATTCGTCAACTGCACGGCTTGTACATTGTCGTCGCAGCGCTTGTGTATTTGTTGTTCTTAGTCTTTTCGCTGCTCAATCTAGTCCTGTATCAAGGCGAAATGACCGGATTTGAGCAAATCACCGCGCTGATCATCGTCGGATTTTCTGCCCTTACTCTGTTGTGGATCGTCCTGGCGCGAAATGATAGGCAGCGCAGTGCTGCATTCGGGTTGATCGCTACCCTGCTGATGACGGGCTTTCTCAGCGTCACGTTCGACCCGGTGATCGGCTTGTTCGTGTTGATCTCGGTCGGCATTTTGGGCAACCGCACCGCCTTTATCGTCGTCAGCCTCTTGATCAGCGGACAGTTTGTCACCGAATTAATGGTTCAATCGATCAATGGCACTTTGACGCTTGATTATTTGACCACCACTTTTCCATTGTTCGTCACCATTTTTGTGCTTGGCATCCTCGTCCGCTATTTCATCGACACGCTGGAACGTTACACACGGTCTGCCCAGCGTTCATCGCAGTTGTTGCGTACCAGTTCGACCATTGGCGCGGCTGCCACACAAATTAGCGAACTCAAGCCGTTGTTCGACCGCGTGATCAATCTTATTCAGCAACAATTCGATTACTATCATGTGCAGGTCTTCCTCGTTAACGCGGCGGGCGACCAGGCGGTCTTAATTGCCAGCACCGGCGACATCGGCGTGCGTCTGTTAAGCCGTAATCATCAATTGGCGATTGGTTCACAGAGCGTAATCGGGCAGGTGACCATGCTTGGTGATGCCGTCATCGCACGTGACACCGACCGCGACGAAGTGCATTATCGTAACGAACTGCTGATTAACACCCGTTCCGAAGTTGCACTGCCCATTCGTGACGGCGATGTCGTCGTCGGCGCGTTGGACGTACAAAGTGTGCAGACGAATGCCTTCGACCGTGACGACGTGCAAGCGCTGCAAGTCATCGCGGACTTTCTCGGCTCGGCGGTACGAAATTCGGCACAATTCGAAGAACAAGCCCGTGTCAGCCACGAAAACGAAGCGCTGCTTCGTGAAGCAGAAAATAATATTCGCACCATCCAACGCTTGAATCGTGAATTGACCCGCGCCACATGGGACGAGTTTGCGGCTAATGAAGGCACGGTCACTGGGGTCAGTCTGGAACAAAACCGATTGACCGAAACGCGCGATTGGACGACGGGACTGCAAACCGCATCGAGCGAACGCCGCACGGTGTTGACCACCGACGGCAGTCACCATATGGTCGCTGTACCGCTTACCCTGCGTGGCGAAGTGATCGGTGCTATCGAAATCGAAGGTGGGCAGCAGAACGACCCTGCCATGGTCAGCATGATCGAAGAAGTCGCCCAGCGTCTCGCCATCAGCCTGGAAAACGCGCGCCTGTACGAAGACTCGCGCGAAGCGACGGCGCAAGAACAATTCATCAACGCGCTGGCAGCGCGTTATCAATCCACGTCCTCGGTCGATGAACTCTTGCGGGTCACACTGCTCGAATTGAGCGAAACGCTGGGCGCGCAAGGCGCGTCGATCCGACTCGGCAAACTAGAAAACAGCGAAAATGGCGTCTCTGGTAAGACGAATGGAGCGGTGGCACGATGATCACTGCACTGCGTCAACAATTTTTAGAGGTTCGTTTCCCGTACGAAAATGCGTTGCAGCGCCAGCGCGCACAAACCCTGATTTATATGCTGGCGACCCTGTTAGTCATTTGGGCAGCCTCGATTTTGGCAGTCACCGTGCCACGTCTTGTACCAGGCGAAATACCAGCGTTGATTTGGGTGATCCTGATTGCGCTGCCATTCATGGTTTTTATCGCGTACCGCTCCATCCAACGCGGGCGCGTTGACTTTGGCGCGGGGCTGTTCGTCGGCTATTTGACAATCGGGACGATCATCCCGGCGGTCACGCTGACCGACCTGCACATCGCATTCATCTTGCTTATCCCGGTGGTCGGTGCGGGTGTCTTATTCAGCCGTATCAATCTCTTGATTGTGCTCGCGCTCGCGCTGATTGCACTGTTCGCGCGCGCGCTGTTGTTGTCACAGGTCGATCAAGTCATACGGTATGTGCCATCTCTCAACGGCGCGGTTGAAATCGGCACTGCCGCCGGGTTGATTTTGCTGACAGCCGTGTTTTTGCTCACGTTTAGCGGCAGCGCCGATAGGCTCGCGGCGACGGCGCTCGATGACATACGTCACTTGCAAGCCTTCGCCGTTTTCCGCGCGGGCAGCGAAACCGATACCGACCTTCTGGCGATGGCGGCGCTCGGTATTTTGCGCGATCAACTTGATTACAATCTCGCACAACTGTATATCGTCGATGAATCGGGCTATGTGACCCGCCGTTTGCGACCAGGTGGGGTCATCGACCGTCAATTCGCGCTGCGCGCCGATGAAATGCCAACCATTGGCGAGACAGTACGCGAGCGCCGCGTGCGTTACTTCCGGCGCGATGCGTCCTCGATTCAAGAATATCCACTTGCGCCCGCGCGCATCGGCATTATCGCACCGATTATGTATCAGGGTATTTTGCTCGGCATCCTGGACGCGCAAACGCGCAGTGCGGTTGAACCTACACCCGCACAGATCAGCACGTTTGAAGTGTTCGCAGAAACCCTGGCAGGTGCTTTCATGAATGCGCGCCGTTTGACCGAACTGCAAAAGACGGTCGAAGATCAGGAAGGCGTGATCGCCTCGTTCCGAACACGCTTGACCGAACTGCAATCGAGCAGCGCACAGGCGGTCGGTGGCGGCTGGTCACGCTATCTCGAAGGGCGCGGCGGTCGTGCGATTGGCTTCGACATCGCTATGACCGAAGGGTCGCCTATTGCTACGCCTGCCTCCGATTTACCCGCCGCGATCCGTGATACGTTGGCGCGCGGCGATTTGTACACCGAAGATTATGCCGAATCCACGATTGTTCACGTCCCAATTGTGCTGCGTGACGATGTGTTGGGCGCGATGACGTTCACCCTGCCGCGTGGACGCGGGCTGACAGACCGTCAAATCGAGGCGGTTCGCACGGTCGCAGCGCGTCTCGGTCAATCGCTGGAGAACAACCGCTTGTTCGAGCAATCGCAAGCGCAAGCCTTACGCGAACGTAAAGCCAGCGATGTCAGTGCGCGTTTGATCAGCGCGACCAACGTCGAATCGCTGCTCGAATTAGCGGCGCAAAGTTTTAACGAAGCCATGGGCGCGGTGTATACACGCGTCTTTATCGAACCGAGCGCGATCAGCGATACGCCGTCGTCACCGCAAGGCAGCCATGCCAACGGCAACAACGGCAGTACCCATGACGCTAACGGCGCGTCTGAACGGAGCGAATAATGCAGATGACTCCCCGACGCCTAAGCGCGTTCAATCCTCTTTCGTACCCCATCTGGCTCAAGCTCATCATCGGCTTTTCGGCGGCAATACTCTTGATCATCCTGCCCGCCTCCTTCTTTATCAGTCAGGGTGTCGAAGTCGTCAGTCTGCAAAACGCCAGCTCGTTCTTGTCCGAAAATGGCGCGCGCCAGCTTTCAAATGTGACCAATACCTTTGAGCGCGCCCGTACCAATGTCGAGCGCTTTATCGACGACCCGATCAATAATCGCGTGCTTGTCAGTTTGGTATTGGGTGACGTGCGTTCGGGCATCGATCTTGGCTTACAAACGACCAATGCCAGCGATGTGAACGATTTACTTGAAGCCACACTGCTTAATCCGGCGACCTCGCTGTATGAAAATGTACGTTTAATCGACCGGGATGGACAAGTCCTGGCGCAAGCCGGCATGACACCGAGTGGAATCTCGCTGGTCGATCAATCGGAAACGTCTGCCTATCAAGCCGTGATCAGCGCGGCGGACGACCAGAACGGGCTGTTAGTCGTCTCGGTTCGCGGTTTTCCGGTTATCGAATTCGTCCACAAACTTCGCTGGCGTGATGGCTCGGTGATCGGCTATTTAATCTCACAGGTCAGCAACTCGCGCGTGATTTATTCCAATTTACGCTTCCGCTACACCGAAGGTGACGAGTTCCGTGCCTTTTCGTTCATCGTCGATACGCAAAATATCATCGTCAGTCCTATCGAATCACGCGATCTCGCGCAATCGAGCCTGGAATCTACCAGTGTGCGCCGTGCGCTTGGTGGTCAAAGTGGATTGGATACGTATACTATCGATCTGCTTGGCACGGGGCAATCTGACGAAATTCTGGGTTATTACGCGCCGATTGCCGGCACACCCTTCGTACTCGTCGCAGCGACCTCGGTTGCAGAAGCACGAGAGACTATCTTCGACTTGTTTCCTGTCGCGCGCTTTATCCTCGTTGTGGGGTCGGTTAGCCTGGTGATTGTGCTGGCGCTTCTGTTCAATCAAATGCTGACCCCGCCGTTGGTGCGCTTACGCCGCGCCGCGCTTGGGTTGATCAATGGCGATTACGAGTCGCCGCTGCCCGATGTGGCACGCCGTGACGAAATTGGTGACGCCGCGAATGCGTTTGCACAAATGCGCACGCGTATGCGCAGCGTCGTCGATGAGCTGGAAGGTCGCGTCGCTTTGCGCACGCGTGATATTCAAATCACACAAGAAATCAGCCGTTTTGCCGCATCACAGCGTGACGCGCAAGTATTGATGGATACGGTCGTCCGGCTGATTATCGAGCGTTTCCCGGTGCTGTACCACGCGCAAATCTTTTTGAACGATGCTGAAAATCGCTATTCGGTCGTACGCGCCAGCACAGGCGATGTTGGCAAGCAGTTATTGGAACGTGGACATCGTTTGGCGGTTGGCAGCGTCAGCGTGATCGGTCAGGTGACTGATCAGGGACGGTATATTCTCGCTAAAGATACCGCCGTCAGTCAGGTTCATCGCCGCAACGAATTCTTGCCCGAAACCCGCTCCGAGCTGGCAATCCCGCTCCGCGTTGGCGACCGCGTCATCGGCGCGCTGGACGTACAAAGTCAGCAATCGGATGCCTTCCCCGAAGACTTAATCCGCGTTCTGGAAACCATGTCTGACAATATCGCCATCGCCATTGAAAACGCGCGCTTGTACGAAGAATCGCTGCGTCGTGTACGCGAAATTGAAGATAGCAACCGCGAGGCGACTCTGCGTGTGTGGCAGGAGTACATGCGCGACCAGCGCACGCTCACGCTCACCCAAGAAGCGGGTATTGTCACGCCAGTCAACGATTCGATTTCGGGGCTGCGTCAGCGCGCTTTGACAAGTGGTGACATTGTGACGGGCGAATTGACCGAACGCAATACGTACCCAATCGCCGTCCCAATTCAGTTGCGTGGACAAACACTCGGCGCGGTCGAATGGGAAATTCCCGCCAATGATCTGACACGCGACAAGCTGGAACTGGCACGCGAATTGGCAAATCGTTTAGCGCTCAGCCTCGATAACGCGCGTTTGTTCCAGGAAAGCCGCCGCGCCACCGAACGCGAACGCCTCGTCAACAATATCGCCGCCCGCCTGACGGCACAGACCAATATCGATCAAATCCTGCAAACAGCAGTCAAAGAAGTCGGTCAAGCGCTCCGCTCACCGCAAGTGACGGTTCGTTTGACCAGTACACGTGTCGGTACGCCAGAACATGGCGGATCGAACGGAATTCAAACCGATCGTCCTAACGGCGATTCCGCCGAGCCGGGTTACAATGATGGCTAATCTCGTTCATTTTTCACTACGAAGGGGACATGAACCGCGATGTCCGTGACGACTGCACCCCAACGGATCGGCAAACGCTCGTCCGTGCGTACACGCACTATCAGGTTGATCGCGCTCGTGGTGATGGGTGCGTTCATCATTTTTGGCATTGCCGCTTTAATCGGTGTGCAATCGTCCGCACGTAATATCGTGCGTGCCGCGCAAGTCGCAGATGTGACCAGTATTTATGAGCAGGTCGATCTTGAGCTTGATCAAGCGATCGATGATTTGCGCCGTCTGGCTGGAACGACCGCCGCACGCGATTTCGCCAGCGCCACGCTGGGCGATGTGACGGGCAATCCCGCCGAGATCGCGCAAGCGCCGCTCATCGAAGAATTTGAGGCGCTGATGAGCATGGATGACGGCAACTATCTGGCGATACGCTATGTCACGTTTTCTGGCGCGGTCTGGACAGAAGTCACCCGCATCGGCGGACTGACGCGCACGATCACACGTGTACGTCCCAACGAATTCAACGATGACGAAACTTTGACGGGCGCACTTGGCAGCGGCAATGGTGATGTCATCGCCAGTGAACTCGATTTCCGCACCAATCCCGATGCGCCTACTGCCGAGCGGTTGACACCGTTCGTGCGTTTCGCATCGCCCGTATTGACCAATGCCAGTTCGACCAATATTGCGGGTGTGATCCAGATCGATCTGGCGATTTCGCCTGTGTTCGATTTAATCAACGCCGCGGGCAGCGCTACCGCTGCCGCCCAACCCGGTCGCCGTTTGATCATCACCGATGATCTGGGGCGTGTGCTATCGGATAGCAGCGTGCCGAACACCAATTTTCTACGCAATCTCGCCAATCGTGTGCCGCAGTTGTTCGAACAGACCAACCCGGTCTTAGCCAGTGCGGTCGAAACCACCGGCGTCACCGAATTGGCAGAAGCCGACGATTTGATCTTCACCATGACGCGCTTGCCTTTGGCAGAAAACAGCACCCGCTACTGGCAGATCATTCTGGTCGATGAACGCGGCATCAACAACGTGTATTTGATCTCGCTTGCCGTGGTTATTTTTGTCGGCTGTCTGGGGCTGGGTGGGTTGATCGTCGTGCTTGTCGATCAGATTTTGCGGCGCACGCTCCGTCCGCTCCAGCAAATCAACGCGATCGCGGCGGGAACGGGCGGCGTGCGAACTGCGCAGACCAGCAGCAACGACGAACTAGGCGATTTACTGAACGCGTTTGCAGCGATGCGCGACGCGCAAGTCGTACTCAATACTGAACTCGACGCGCAAAAAGGACGCTTCAACCGCAATCTGGATATTGCGGCGCGTATCGGGCGCGAGACGGCTTCGCTCTACAACACAGATGAACTGCTCAACCGTGCCATCAACCTGATTTGCGATGAGTTTGGCTATTACCATGCACAAGTCTTTCGCATCGATGACGCGGGTGTTAACGCCGTGCTGGTGTATTCGCGCGGTCAAACAGGCGCGGAAATGCTGCGTGAAAATTATCGTTTGCCAGTTGGCTCGAACTCCGTCATCGGCACGGTGACAAAAACTGGCAAAGCACTGATCATTACCGATTCGCAAAACATCAGCCCTTCTCAGCCGTTCCAGTATGAACCACGCTTGCCCAATACGCGTTCCGAGATGGCACTGCCGCTCATCGTTGGTCAGCGCGTGATTGGTGGGTTGGATATTCAGAGCAAAACCGTCGGCGCATTCCGCGATGACGATGTGCGAATGCTGCAAATCATGGCGGATCAAATCGCCATCGCGCTCGAAAACGCGCGCTTGCTCGAAGAATCGCAGGAACGTTTCGATCAAATCGACGCGCTCAACCGTCAGTTGACCAATATCAACTGGGATGACCCGCAGGGACGTTCCGACCTGCAAAGCGTATATCGGTATGACCTGCTTAAAGTGCAGCGCGGCGGCGATACACTGCCACTGACCGATAGCAGCACCGATATGCGCATTCCAATCAGCATTCGTGGAGAAGTCATCGGCTCGCTGGAAGCGTCCACCCCGCAGGGCATCGATTTTACCGACAGCGATGAATCGATCATGCGCGCGGTCGCGGATCGTCTGGGTATCGCGATTGAAAACGCCCGTTTATTCGAACAACAGCAGGCGAGTTTGCAAGAAACATCGACTTTATATCAGTTGGTGCGCGCGCTCAACGAAGCCAACAGCCTGGAAGAAGTGCTGCAATCGATCGTCGTGTCGGTAATGCCTGACGCCATCAGCGCACAAATTGGCGTATTCGATAATTATAATCGCGGCGATACACCGCGCTTGCTCGAAGTACTCGCCGATTGGACGAGCGCCAGCGACGACCAGCGCGATGTTCAATTGAGTGGTTTGCAGCTCAACTTCTTGGAACACCCGATTTTGTACACCATGCAGCCTAACCAGGTTGTATTGATCAACGACGCCGAGCGCGATGTGCGCCTCGACGAGGTCTTCCGCGCGATTGTTTCAACGACGAGCGGGCGCGCTATGGTCATCATCCCAGTCACGGTGCGCGGTGTATGGCGCGGCGTGCTGATGGCACAGTTCGGGCAGCCGCGCGATTTTAGCGACCGTGAAGGACGTGTGTTTAGCTCGCTCATCGACCAGGCGGGTGTCGTCATCGATAACCGTATGCTCTTGCGCGATAACGAGAAAAACCTTGATCAGGTCGAACGCCTGTATTCTGCCAGCCGGTCGATCAATATGTCGGTTTCACCAGCCGACCTCGTATCGGCGGCGGCGGGCGCGGACGAAAGTACCGACCGTGACTTTGAACTCGCGCTCTTTGAAGGCGCTTTAGAGGCGGGCGGATGGCCGTCGCAAATTCGTGTCTCGGCTTATTCACGCGGCGGCAAGGTTTTTTCCAGCGACGATGTGTACAACATTACTATCAGTCCAGAATCGCCACTGCGCGCGCGCGAAGCCCAGATCGTCACACTTTTGAGCGAATCAACCGCTGATGACAGCCCAACATCGCTCAGTTTGACCAGCTATGTGCGGGCGCGCGGCAATCGGTTCGCGGCGGTCTTCCCGTTGTTCAGTGTCAATCAACCCATCGCCTTATTCCTGGTGACAAGCGAACAAGCCCGCGAAGCGCTTTCTGAAGACGACTATGAAGCCTACAAAGCGCTGACCGGACAGATGAGTACCGTGCTGCAAAATCGGCGCTTGCTCGATCAAACCTCCGCGACGTTGGATGAAACCCGCCGCTTATATGCTGCCAGTCGCGCGATTGCCAGCGCGCAGGATCAAGAATCGATTTACGAAGCAGCCGCGCGTTATCTCACACTGCCAACTGCCCCGCTCACCCGCATGTCGGTGCTGCTGGCGAATACGCCGACGCCTTACGCGCAGCATGTGGAATACAGCTATATTCATACGCGAGAAGAAAACTTCGCGTCCGATGTCGTCGTGGGTACTCAGGTTCCAGCGACGCTCGTGCCATTTGGTGAGATGCTGCTCGACTCGCGGTCGATGGCATTCAATCGACCAGAAGATTTCGATGAATTTCCGGCGCTGCAAGCGTTGATCAACCGCAGCGGCAGCCAAAGCGCGGCGGTGATTTCGCTGCAAAGCCGCCAACAGTGGTTTGGCGTTCTGCTCATCGAAGGCGAACAGGTCAATACGTTCAGCGACGGGTATCTCGTGTTCAGCCAGGCGGTCGGTGACCAAATCGCGATTGCGCTCGACGCACTGCGCTTGTTCCAGGAAGCACGGTCACAAGCACAGCGCGCATTGGCGCTGGCGCAAGCAGGTCAGCTTGCCAACCGGATCGGTTCTGAATTTGACCTCAGCATTGCGGAAGTCTTCATCCGTGTCTCTGATGCCGCCGAGTATGATCGCTGGCTGCTTTCGCTGTACGATGAAGAAAGCCAGGGCTTGAAACGTGTCGTCGAATACAGCGCCGAACGCGGCATCGCAGATTCTACGACCGAAGGCGGAATCGTCCCTATCGATATACGTGGCATCCCAATGGTCGATGCCTATCACCTGGGGCGGATGCTGTTGGTCAACGACCCACGCAGTTATCCAGATTTTCCAACGAACTATGCGGGGTTGGAGGATTTTGCGCCCTACGTCGGTAAGCACATCGCCATCCCGATCATCGTCGGCAATCAGGTGATCGGCTCGATGGCGATTGGGCGCGATTTAAGTGCGCAGGACCTTGACGAAAATGACGAGGAACTGGTGACGACGTTAGCGGCACAGGTCGCCATCGCAATCGAAAATCGTCGCTTATTCCGCGCGGCAGAAGGCGAACGCCAGAACTTGCGCTCGATCCTTGAAACGCTGCCCGCTGGCGTTCTGGTGTTGGACGCGAACACCTATCACCCGATTCAGTTCAATCAACAAGCGATTGACCTGCTGGGGCGTGAAATCGACGCTGATAGGCCGTTCTCTGTCAAAGACTACAACCTGTTCCAAACGAGCCGCAATGCGTTGTTCATCACCAGCGAAATGCCGATTTTCCAGGCATCAAAAGACATGATGCTCGCATCGAGCGACGATGTAACGGTGATTCAGCCCAACGGCGGACGCACCAACTTGCTCGTCAATGCCGCGCCAATTACCGATGAAAACGGCGACGTGACTGCGATTGTGGCGGCGTTCCAGGATATTTCTAAGATTCGCGAGCTGGAGGGCGACTTACAGTTGAACCTGAGCCAAACCAGAACGCTGTACGAAACCACGCGCGCGTTCGCAGAAGGCAATACGCTCGAAGAATTGCTCGATCAAGTCATTTCACGCTTGAGCAGTCTACAGCCAGTACCCGATAATGCGTTCGTCCTGCTGCTCGAAAGCGAAGGCTTGCACGTTGCGCGTGCGTTTGGCACAGACGAGGCAGATTACAACCTGCCCGACGATATTCTGACCCAGACTTCTGCGCTGGTGATCCCGAACGTGCAAAATGCGTCCCCCATCAACGACGATACCCGCGCCGCCCTGAATATGCTCGATATACAGGCATTCTTCAGTTTGCCGCTGCTGGCGCGCGCACGTTCCGAGACGCCGTTAGGCTGGTTGGTCGGGGTGTATCATCAGCCGCAGCCGACACTCGTAGAACGTGCGGGCTTCCTGAGTACGCTCACCGACAGCGCTGCCGTCGCCATCGATAACCGCAACCTGTTCCGCGATACACGCAGCGCGCTGCAAGATACGAACGACTTGTACCGCGCCACGACGATGATCAGCCGCGCACGTGGACGCGATCAACTCAGCGAGGCGCTCCGCGTTACGGTTGAAACGCTCAAGCCAGATGTGTACGCAGCATACCTGTACCAGAATGAAGATGGCACACGCGAACTCGTCGAACTTTTCAACGAAAACCTCGATGCTGCGCCGCTTGATTTCGCCAGCTTGATTGAACAATTCAATTTGTCCAGTTTTAGCAATCTGTTCATCGACGATTTGCGCTCGATTGAAAATCCATCAGCGTTCGAAACGGCGCTGCTCGACCTCGGCACGATCCGCTCATTGGGGCTGGTACGCACGGTTTCCAACCGCGATAACCAACCATCAGGCGAAATTTTGATCGGCTATCACCGTCCACGCCGCTTCGATGACAGCACCGCGCGTTATCTCGGCGCGATTACAGACAGCGCGGCGGTTATCATCGATAACCTGCTGCTGCTCGGTCAAATTCAGAACAACCTGAACGAAACCAGCACGCTCTATCAAGCCAGCCGTGCGCTTTCTGACGCGGTGACACCCGCCGATATTGTCGAAGTCGCGCAAAAATATCTGCGCAACCGTCCGTTGAGCGCCGTGTTCATGGCGATGCTTGTGACAAAAGGCTGGCATCAACAGGATTCGATGGTGCGTGTCACGGCGAGCTGGCGCGACGAAGAGAAAAAAGACGAGATCGTCGATTTGCGTGGAATCACGCTTTCCAGCGAGCAGTTTCCAGCATGGCGCTTACTGGCAGTCGATGATGTGTATACCATCGATGATACAACCGACATCACCGTGCTGGACGAGATGGAACAAGCGGGCGTGTTGAGCATCGGGATGCTGTCAGCGGCATTCTTGCCCCTGCGTGTGAGCGGTAATGCGATTGGCACGCTCGTGATCGGTTCACAGACGCCGTATCGACACACCGAGCGCGATTTGCGCGTGTATCGTTCGTTCGCCGAACAAGCGTCACTGCGTCTTGAAGCGACGCGGTTGTTCGACCAGGCGCAGCGCCGCGCCGCACAATTGGCGCTTTCTGCCGATGTCAGCGGCGCCGCCAGTTCGATTCTCGATTTGCAATTCTTGCTCTCGCGCATCGTGGACTTGATTAAAGATGCATTCAAATACGACCACGTCCAGATTTTCTTGATGGATCAAAACGACGAATACGCGGTGCTGCGTGCCAGTACGGGCGAAGCCGGACGCAATTTGTTGAGCGTCAATCACAAACTGGCACGCGGGTCGGCATCCGTCATCGGTCAAGTGACCGATAACGCACAGCCAACCATTGCCGCCGATACCGCCGATGCGCGTGTCGTCCATCGCCCGAACCCGTATTTACCCGGTACGCGCTCCGAACTCGCGCTCCCGCTCGTCTTGAAAGGCTTAGTCGTCGGCGCGCTCGATGTGCAATCGAACCAGCCGAACGCCTTCGACGATGATGACATCGCTGTGTTGAAAACGCTGTCGGCACAAATTTCGGTCGCCATCGATAACGCCGGTCTGTACGAAGACGCGCAGCGCCGTGCCAAAGATACCGCCTTCCTGTTCAATGTCACCAGTCAAGCCGCCGCCGCCGACACGCTCGAAAACGCATTATCGATCGCCACCGATGACTTGCGCGCAGAACTGACTTCGCTGGTGGCGGTCATGTATCTGCCGCGCTTTTATGTCGAAAGCGAGAGCGAAAACATGTTCACGCAGTTGGAGCCCGTCGCCATGGCTGGCATCGACATGCCGTTGAGCGAACTGACACCCGTCCGCCTCGACCAACCAGATAACCTGATCGCCGAAGCAGGCGATAAGCGCCGCCCGTTTATTTTGACCGAACTCAACGACGAAACGCGCTACTTCCCCGTCGCCGAAGGCGCACGGTCAGCGTTGATCGTACCGCTGGTTTCGGGCGCACAGTTGATCGGTTTATTAGTCAGCGAAAGTGCCCAGCCCAACGCCTATACTGACGCAACGCTCACGCTCATGCAAACGCTGGCAGGATCGCTGGCGGCGATTGTGCAAAACCAGCAGCTTCTGGAGCAAGTGCAGCGCCAGAACGATTTGCTGCGCGAACTTGACCGTCTCAAGAGCGACTTCCTGGCGAATATGAGCCACGAATTGCGTACACCGCTCAACTCCATTATCGGTTTCAGCCGCGTGATCCTGAAGGGTATCGATGGACCGCTCACCGAAATGCAAGAGCAAGACCTGAGCACGATTTACAATTCCGGCTTGCATCTGCTCAATCTGATCAACGACATTCTCGACCAGGCGAAGATCGCGGCGGGCAAGATGGACCTGCAAAGCGATTACTTCGATATGAAGGGCGTCATCGACGGCGTGCGTTCGATTGGTATCGGCTTGGTCAAAGAGAAGCCCATCGATATTCAAGTGCATTTAGCGCCTGGTCTTCCCAAAGCGTACGGTGATGAATTCCGCACGCGACAAATCTTGATCAATCTGATCTCGAACGCGGCGAAATTCACCAGGCAGGGCACGATTGTCATGGATGTCTACCCCGTCAAACACGAATCCACGCGCAAGCTCATGCTGCGTGTAGACGTGACAGACAGCGGTATCGGCATCGCCGATAAGGACATTCCGTTGTTATTTGAAGAATTCCGGCAGGTCGATTCGTCGCTGACGCGCACCCAGGGCGGAACTGGTTTGGGTCTGCCGATTGCCAAATCACTGGTCGAAATGCAAGGCGGCGAAATGCGCGTCAAATCGCAGGTCAATGAGGGTTCGACATTTAGTATCCTGCTCCCGACCGAACCTGTGATTGATATGAGCGAAAAAGGTACTGGAGAGCTTAAGAAACCGACCGGAAGACTGGGAAAAACCGCCCCGCTCGATCCGTCGGTGGTCAACGCGTCCGGCATGATGATGAATAGCGTCGACGAAACGCAGGAACGTCCGCATGAAGACAGCGCGAATGACAGCCCCCAAGCCTTCCCAGCGACACGCCCGCCGATGCACATCAAGCGCCAGATTTTGTTGATCGAAGATAACCCGGAGATGGTCGATCAATTCCGGCGCGTGTTGCAGCGCGAAGGTTTCGATATTTTCGCCGCGTCGATCCCGCTCGAAGCCGAAGCGATGGCGAGCGGCTTGCACCCAACCTTGATCGTGATGGATGTCAACTTTGCCGATGGTCAAGGCTGGAATATTCTGGAACGGCTCAAAGGACGCGACGATACGCGCGATATTCCGGTGGTGGTCGTCACCATCAACCCCGACGAAGCGCGTGTATACGAAACAGGTGCGTTCGCGTATCTGCCGCGTCCATTCACACCCGAAATGCTGGCGGAGACGATTTTGAATGCCGAGCGTGAAGCGCGCATCGACCGCATCCTGATCATCGATGACCAAGCCGACAGCATCAAGATCATCGAAGATTTGTTGAGCGAACAAGGGCATTACAAAGTGTTTACGGCGGGCAGCGCGATGGACGGCATTTCGATGGTGGCGCGCCGTCGCCCCGACCTTGTCATCCTTGATTTGCGGATGCCGGAAATGGACGGTTTTCAGGTGATCAGCGAATTGCGGTCGAACCCTGAAACCGCTACTATTCCGATCATCGTCGTCACGGGTGAAACACTCAACGCGAGCGAGCGCGATCAACTTACCAACCTGCCTGTCTTGTTCAAAGCCGACATCAATGCCGGACAGCGCAAGCAGTTCATGGATGGTGTGAAAGCGAACTTGACCCGCACCAACGGCAATTAACGATAGCAGCACCGCACGGGCAACCTGCGATATTGCACGACAAGATCAATGAACAACGTCAGGGCGGGTCTTAGACCCGCCCTCGCATTGTAATGCTAATTGATGAAATCAACAGGCAAACCATCTTGCTTATAACCGAAGCGACTACAACCAAACACATCGAACTCGAATGCATCAACTGCCGCACGCGTATCGTCCTCGATAAGCATGTGAGCGGTTGCCCGAACTGCGGTGAAAACATCCTCGAAGCGCGCTACGAACTTGAAAAGATCGATGTGCCGCGCTGGAGCGAACAACTCCGTCAGCGCCCACCGGGGTTGTGGCGTTATCATGAAATTTTGCCGATCTACGATGAACACAACATCGTCAGTCTTGGCGAAGGTGGCACGCCGTTGATCAAGTCGCGCACGTTGGCGGCGAGTCTGGGCTTGAAGCATTTATACTTCAAAGATGAACGGCAGGGACCAACTGCCAGCTTCAAAGACCGTCAGGCGACGGTCGCAATTTCGGCGCTGCGCGAATTAGGCATCGACGAAGTCGTCGTCGCCAGCACTGGCAATGTAGCGATCGCTTATGCCGCATACGGCGCGCGGGCGGGCATCAAGGTGTGGGCGTTCTTCCCAAGCCTTACGCCGGGTGACAAAATGCGCGAAGCGGCTTTGTACGGCGCAGAAGTCATTAAAATTACAGGCACGTATGACCAGACCAAAGAAATCGCGGCGCGCTTCGCGAAGCGCAAAGGTATCTTTCTCGATCGTGGCATCAAATCGGTCGCGGCTATCGAAGCCATGAAAACGATGGCGTACGAAATTGGCGAGCAGTTGGGCTACGAACTCGAAGGCGGCGAACGCTGGCGCGCGCCCGATTGGTTCTTGCAGGGCGTGAGCGGCGGTATGGGACCCATCGGCGTCGGCAAGGGCTTCCGCGAAATGATCGATTTTGGGCTGACCGACAAAATGCCTGCGCTCGGCATCATCCAATCGACAGGATGCGCGCCAATGGTCGAAGCGTTCAAGCGCGGTCAGCGCATCGCTATCCCTGTCGATGTGCCAGAGACGATTATCGCGACTCTGGCGACGGGTAATCCTGGACGCGCTTATGAACTGCTGTACGACTACGTGCAGGCATATGGCGGCTCGTTCGCCAGCGCCACCGACGATGAAGCGTTTGAAGCCACGCGTATATTGGCACGCAACGAAGGTATTTCGGTCGAACCCGCGACGGCGGTTACATTCGCCGGGTTGTTCAAACTGGTACGTCAGGGCGTGATCAAGCCGAACGATGTCGTCGTCGTCAATGTGTCTGGTCACACCATGCCTGTCGAAACCATGATCCTGGGTGATCAATGGCAAAAGTCGGTCGATCTGGCGCAGCGCAATGTCGAAGCCGCCTTGCCACAAGAAGGCTTATACGCGGCGCTCGAACAGATCGAATCTCAAGTAAGACGAATCGTGATCATCGAAGATAATGAAGATGCAGCGCGTTTAATTTTGCGTATGCTAGAAGCACGTGGCACGTTCGAAGTGCATCTGGCGTATGACGGTAAAAGTGGCATCGAGCTGGTGCGGTCAATTCGTCCCGATATGGTCATCACCGATTTGATGATGCCCGATGTCGATGGTTTTCAGGTGATCGATACTCTGAAAGCCGATCCTGAATTGGCATCGCTTCCCATTGTCGTGATCACCGCCAAAGAACTGACTGCAAAAGAACGCGCGCGCCTGAACGAACAAGTCGAGATGCTGCTGCCTAAAGGCTCATCGATTGACGAAAGCTTTATCGAAAGCCTTGTGATCAAACTCGAGTGACCGACATGACCGATAAAACGCAAACCATTCTTTACATCGAAGATGACCCCGCCAGTCGTTCGCTGGTCGAACGTACGCTCAAATTCGCGGGGTATCGCGTGCTGGTCGCAGAATGCGGCTTGGACGGAATCGACATGGCACGGCGCGAGACGCCCGATTTGATTTTGACGGATATCAACCTGCCCGATTTGACCGGACGCGAAATCACGACGCGCTTACGCAGCGATAAAAAGTTCGAGCGCACGCCGATTGTCGCGCTGACCGCGCAATCGATGGGTGAACAACGCGAACTGGCACTAGCGGCAGGTGTGACCGGATACATCACCAAACCGCTCGATGTCGAAGCGCTGCCCACTCAGGTTGAGTTTTTTCTCAACGGCGGCAGCGAAAAACTCGACGCGGGTAAAATGAGCGAAGCACAAACGCGCTATACGCGCGAAGTCGTCGAACGGTTAGAGACGCAAATCCGCGAACTCGAATCGGTCAACACGCAGTTAAGACGACTCGACCGCATGAAAGATACATTCATTCAGATTACCGCACATGAACTGCGTACCCCGCTCACGCTCGTGTACGGCTACAGCCGCTTGCTCGATGATAATCCACACATCAAGCCCGCCGTCGCCCATGACCCGACCCTGCGAATGCTGCTCGATGGCATGAACGGATCGATCGGGCGGATGCAGTCCATCATCAACGAAGTGGTGACGATGAGCCGTATTATGACCAACCAGATCGATCTCGTACTGGGTCCCACCGATTTGGGTCAAACGGCGATCAAAGCGCTTAAGTCGTTCGACACTGCGATCAAGGATCGGCGACTGGTCGTCAATTTCGAGCGCGCCAGTTTCCCGATTGCCATGCGCGCCGACTGGGAGCTTATGGAATTGGCACTGCGTAACCTGATCAGCAACGCGATCAAATATACGCCCGACGGCGGCAGTATTGATTTATTCGCGCAAGTCGAAAACGATAAAGTGCGCGTGACCGTGCGTGATCATGGTATCGGCATCCCCAAAAGCGACCAGGCTGGCATGTTCGACCGTTTCAATACCACCAGCGATATGGGCTTGCATTCGACGAGTAAGACGGCATTTCGCGGCGGCGGCATCGGCTTGGGGTTAGCCATCAGCAAAGGCATTATCGACGCGCACGGCGGGCATATTTGGGTCGAGAGCGATGGTTATGACCCTGACAAGTATCCGGGCAGCGCGTTCATTTTTACGATACCACTTGTGAACGAACGCTAAACCTCGCTGTTCAAAATGGGGCGATCCAACACATCGCCCCTAGCCGCCACATGAACGCTGCCTTTTGAAGCCAATATCACAATTTTGTTATACAATCGTGTGTAGACACATCACTGATGTTGTTTTGTCAATGCGTTAAAGACTGTACACGAGAAAAATCAGCGTGCGTATCAAACTTGTAACCCCATCAGCGCGTACACAGGGAATCGCCGCCGCGTTTCTTACACCCCTCTTTTTGGGTGTCGCACCGATTCTTGGCAAGTTCGCCATCAACGCGGGTGCCGACCCGTTTTCGGTGGCGGCAACGCGCACCGTGATCGCCGTCGTGATGTTGTGGAGTATTTACGGGCTGTTCTTCCGCAAATATCTTTACATTTATCCGGCGGGGTTGCTCGGCTGCATTGTGGTCGGCACGATTAACGGGATTGGCTCGCTGTTTTTTTACGGCGGCTTAAACCTGCTCGATGCGTCGTTATCGCAACTGCTTAACGGCATGTATTTAATTTTCGCGCTCTTGCTCACCCGCCTGGGCGGCGAAAAGATCGACCGCCGCACCGCGATCCGTGTGGGTGTGGCGATGCTGGCAATCCTGATGATCACGGGTTTAGGCGGCAAACCGATCAACTTTCTTGGCGTCGGTTTGATGCTGGCGAACGCGCTTATGTTCGCTGGGACGGTCATTCTGAGTCAGTTTGTGCTGCGCGAAATGCCCGCGCCGACCGCCGCGCTGTATATTTTGACGACGATGGCGGTGATCGTAGTGATGGCATGGGCAGCGGTCGGGCGTCCGCTCACAGGTGAAGTGATTACGTCGGCATTTCCGGCGATTTTCGTTTTAGGCATCACGACCGCGCTTTCTCGACTCACGATGTTTGCCAGTGTGCAGGTCTTTGGCAGTTTGCGCACAGCGGTAATCGCCGTCGCGGAAATTGGCGTTGCGCTGTCGCTCGCGTATTTTGTCTTGGGCGATCGTCTAAATATGCCGCAAGTCGTTGGGATTGTGCTGCTGTTGGTGACACTGCTGCTGATTCGCACCAAAGATTTAACGCCGCGCTTGATCAACCCGAACACGCTGTTAGTGCGCGATATCGCCAGCATTCAGTTTCAGCGCATCGCGTTTTACCGCGCGTTCGGCAAAAGCCAGCACGATAACGAATACGAGACGATGGCGGCGCTGACCACGCAGGATATGCGCTTGATCAAGAATATGATGGGCGCGGGTGATAAACCGGTCGATCCGTTTCCGCTCAACGGCAACACGCTGATCAACGCCAGCGAGTTAGAGAAGATTCTCGGCGCGCGCGATGCGACGCCAGATCAGAGGCAAGCGGATCAACCCCCAATCTGACTCATCACGCGCGTCAGCGGGATCACATCTTCACCCAACCCATGACCCCACGGCTTTTGCCAGATTCCATCCAAAATAATCTGCTTGACCTGTGCTTGTGTCGCGCCATTGCGGAGCGGCGTCAGCAAATCGACTTCTTTATCGCGCAGCAGGCACAACCGCAGCACGCCATCCGCCGTTAGCCGCGCGCGATTGCACGACGCGCAAAACGGCTGCGTCACACTGCTGATAAAGCCGACTTCACCCTTCGCACCAGCAAACTTGTACAGGCGCGCTTCGCCATCGAGCTTGCCATCGTCAAGCAGTTGGAGCGGTTCGTATTCGGCGGCGATCTGGTCGCGGATTTGTTGATCGGTCACGATCTGCGACTTTGCAAACGCGGCAACCTCGCCGAACGGCATCATCTCGATAAAGCGTACCTGCCAGTCATGATCGACCGTCAGCTTGGCGATATCGGTCACATCCTGATCATTGAAGCCGCGCACGATCACCGCGTTCAGCTTGATCGGCGTCAGTCCGGCGCGTTCCGCCGCATCGATGCCCGCCCACACATCATCGATATTGCCCCAACGGGTGATTTTCTTGAAGCGAGCCGCATCGAGCGTATCGATACTGATATTCAGGCGCTGCAAACCAGCGCGTTTGAGAGGTTCAGCTAAATTTTTGAGCAGTACGCCGTTGGTCGTCATCGAAAGATTGTTCACACCGGGCGTATGCGCGATAAAATTGACGATCTCGGTGATATTCTGGCGGATTGTCGGTTCGCCGCCCGTCAGCCTAAACTTGTGAAAACCGAGTTCAGCGAATACCCGCACCAGCGTCTTGAGTTCGTCGTCTTGCAGCAGCGCGTCATTGGGGCGAAAGACCATATCTTCCGGCATACAATAGACGCAGCGTAAGTTACATTTGTCTGTCAGCGAAATTCGCAGGTAGTTGATGAGTCGCCCGAAGCGGTCTTTAGCGGTCGTGGTCACGAGGTATTACTCCAATCGACATCGATCAAGTGTAGTCCGATTGACAATTTTTATCAAGATTATCTGTTTTATCTGACGCCAATGTGTTGAGTACACTGACGCGCTAACAACGGTAATCGTACGAAAGCCCGTATGAGCGTTGTATGCATATCACGTGCGGCGTAAAATGCTCAGAGTGGCATCATTCAAGAAAAGGCGGGTTATGCCGCGTATTCCCATTCATGTACGCATGTTCGCGTTTTATGCGCTGATCGCGCTGTTCGTTACGTTTCCGCTGATCGCAAATCTCAGCACCCATTTTGCAGGTCTGGCGTATGGCGACGCGCCAGAGATGGCGCGCCATGTGTGGTGGTTCAGCCGTGCATTACAAACAGGCGAGCCGTTATTTTTTCAACCGCTGCTCGGCTACCCAAATGGGCTGGATGGCAGTATTTTGTGGGCGACACCGCTCCAGTTCTTCCCCGCATCCGCGCTGGCTTTGATCTTTCCGCTCCCGGCGGCGATCAACCTGCATATCTTGCTGGCGCTGACGTTGAATGGGTGGGCGATGTGGCGGTTCGCCCGCGATTTGCTCGGTCACGATCATGCTGTCCCTGCGCTGATCGCGGGCGTTGTGTATATGCTCTTTCCGACGATGCAAGGGCATGTCGGCGCGACTCATATCGGTTTGATCGTGCAATGGGGCGTGCCGCTCTATGCGCTGGGCTTATTCCGCTTGAGCGCGCTTGATGTTCAATCTGTGATGGACAACCCACCGCGACGATTGATCATGTTGACTGCGGTGTACTTTTTCATCGGTGCGGCGGGACATACGATCAATGTCTTATACACGCTGATCCCGCTGACAGGCTTATTCGTGTTGGCGTTGATCGTGCGTCGTCACTGGGAGGCATTAGCGCGTGTGACGCTTGCCGCCGGGATTGGCGCAGCACTATTGCTTATCTTTTTACTGCCAATCCTCGCATCAACGCTCAACACGCCGATTTATACCGAGTCGAGCGGCGGCGTCCGCTACAGTGCCGATCTGTTGGCGGCGTTTACACCGTCGTTTCAACATCCGCTGTGGGGCAATCTGGACTACACGCGCCGTGTTTTGGGCGTCAACATCGATGAAGGCGCGGCGTATTTCGGGATCGTCCCAATCTTGTTCGGCATCATCGGCGCGATCAAATTCAAATCGGCGCGCTGGTGGGTCATTGTCGCGGCGGTCGCCTATATATTGTCGCTCGGCGCGCTTTTGAAAGTCTTCGATCAGCCTGTCACGCTCAGCGTTGATGGCTATGTTTCATATGTGACGCTGCCGTTCGCCTTCATCGCTGAACTGCCGTTCATTAGTTTGGCGCGCACGCCGGGACGCTTTAATTTTCTCACGGCGCTGGCGGTCGCAACATTAACGGGGTACGGCGCGGCGTGGCTGTGGGATCGGGCGGCGCGGCTGCCGAAGATCGCGCGCGCCATTGGCGTCGTCGTTGTCATCGCGTTGATCGCATTCGATATGCAGGTCTTTTTCCCGTTCCCGATGATCGACGCGGCGATCCCGACGGCAATTTACGATCTGCGCGCGCGCGACGATGTGCGCGCGGTGCTTGATTTACCGTATGACAATTTGATCGTCGCCAAACGCGGCATGTACTTGCAGACCGCACACGAACACCCGTTGATCGCTGGGCACATCACGCGCGAAACGCCGGTTAATCCAGCAAAGTTAGCCGTGTTGCAAGCGACTCTCGACCCAGGATTGTTAACACAAGCCGGCGCGGACGTGGTGATTGTGCATCGTGAATATGATATCGACAATGTGATCGAAACGCGCGCGCGTGAAGTTCTAGGCGAACCTGTGTATGAAGAGGCGGCGTTCGTGGTTTTCAATGTAACCGCACCTGAATTCTTTGAAGTTCCCGCTATCACCCCCGCGTCAAATTTACCTGCAACCCAAAATGAGGTCCACTTTTACAGCCGTGAAGGCTGGGTACAAATTGATGGTGAGATTAGTGGAGCGACAAGCACTATCCAGATGCAACTTGATGACGTGATTTATCATCAGTGGATACTGAACGAGAACACGCCGATTCAATTTGATCTGACACTGCCCATCAGTGAAAGTTATCACACCATTCGCTGGATGCCATCGAGTGAAGCAGTTGAGGTCAATTTTGACCTGACCTATGAACCGAACCCATCTTCAAACGAGCGCATGATTCAGTATGAGGCAGGGATTTCGCTTCAGGCATTTACCTTGACATGCTGTCGTATGGGAACGCCAGACTCTCAAGGGCAGGTTCATTTGGTTTGGAATTTCGATCAACCCATCGATCAAACGTATGTCCGCTTTGTTCACTTAATCGATATCGAAACAGGTGAACTGATTGATCAGAGTGACCGCGCCATCGGCGCGTTTGAAACAGGGACATATTGGGCGGAAACCATCGTTTTTCAGAATGTAATGGGTGTAAACGTGCTTGTCGGTTGGTATCAACTCGCGCCTGATGGCAGGGTGACGAACCTCACAATTTTGTCCGGTGCGCCTGAGGGTTCGATGGATAACGCCGCGTATATCAGTGGTTTTAATTGACGACTGCTTGCCGTGCGCGCGGCGGGCTGGCATAATGGAGCGATTGTGAAAATGATTATATCGCTCAAGAAAGAAGACCTGTTCATGTCGAATGATCGTTCTGCACGAACTGTAATTGCCGTGCTGCTTATCACGCTGGCGATGATGCTGGTGACGAATTACGCCATCAACGAACGCCCGGTGCTGGAGTGGTGGCTGCCCGCGCTGTTAAGCATCGTGGGTGTTGTTTTGGCGCTGCCGATCAATATATCGCCGCGCCGCGCGACCGCGTTGGATGCCGAACCAGAAACCGCGCTGGCGGTCACGATGCCCAAGCCGATCATCCGCGACTATGATGTCAGCGCGCTGCCTAAACGCGACACATCCACGCCCGTTATTTCACGCGTCGCGCAACCTGTCCCTACACGCGCCACCATCGCGCCTGCCGCACCCGTCGAAGCAGCAGTCAGTCTGCCGAATATTCCGACGTGGAGCGTGACCGACGATACCCCGACCGACGCCGTTCCCGCCGCCCCATCGCCAGAACCGTCCGCTACGATTCACAACGAAAAAATCGGCGAGACGCCCGATATCGTCGATACACCCGGTATTCCGCGCCAAACCACCGCAGACGAACCGCTCGTTGTCGAACATGTCGGGGATATTCCCGTCGCGGTCACGCCGGATCAACCCGCGCCAACTGCCGAACCGCCGTCCATCCCCAAAGTGACGCCAGATATCAGCGCTGCCGTCGGCGATACCTCCGCCGCGATTGCCGCGACGCCGGGCGCGGTCGTCACCGTGCAGGATTTTATCAAGATTGATGGGATTGGTCCGCGCATCGCAGGCGTGTTGATCGCTGGTGGCATTGATACCTTTGAGAAACTGGCGGGGGCAACTGAAGCTGATCTGCGCGCGATGTTGAGCGCCGCTGGCATTCGCCTCGCGCCCAGCCTGAATACGTGGTCGGAACAAGCCGCCTTCGCCGCTCAAAACGATTGGGCGAGCATGGATGCTTTCAACGCTGGACGCAAATAATCGTCGTTTGTCGGGGCGCAGCACGCTGCACCCCCTGAAGTTTGGCTCTTGTAAGCATCCCCATGTCTAAAGCTATGCATTACCCACATCTTTTTGGGGAAGGGGATAGGGAGAAACAAAGCGCTTTTCTCGTGCGAAAGCCGCCCAAAAGGAGGCTGCATCGCCCTGTCGGAACGAAGCAACCTGGGGCGAATACCGCCGAACACGGCAGCATTCTCCCGCTCTTGGCAGCAAGGGGGTCAATTGGATACAGGAATGGTATAGGGTATGGCTCCGATTCTGATGCGTGTTCTTCCCTCAACACCGCCTGTTTTACCCCGTGTTCGACCCCGATCCGACTTGTGGGTAATGCATAGCCTTCAGGGCGGGGGGAGAAAAACCGTCGCGGCAGGGGAAATCCTTCTCCCTGAGGGAGAAGGATTTAGGATGAGGGCAATCTGCGTAAGGTGAGTTACATAATCAGGACAGTTGGAAAAACACTCTGCTCAGGCAGAGGAAACAGCTTATTCTGGGCGACCAGAGCCAGCAGCTGGGTTAAAACCCCTGGGACGAAATTCCCGAACGCGGTGTTGATATTCGACGCCGGGTGGCAGTCAATCCGCCATACGCGATGTGTGTCTTGGGTACTCAATCCCGCCATAACTGCAAGCCCCTAGCTTTAGCTATGGGGTCGTTGACTTAACCAAGCAATTGTTTAACCGCGCTAATCGCATCAGCACGGCGCACAGTCACTTCCTGACCATCTTTTAGGCGCTTGAACCTGACTTCACCTGAGGCAATCTCATCCTCGCCGAGCAATGCGACGACCGCAACCCCTTTTTTGTCGGCGTACCCGATTTGCCTGCCAATCGGTTTATCTTGCAAATACAGTTCGGTGCGAATGCCGCCGAGGCGCAGTTCAGCGCTCAACTTGCTCGATTCAGCGCGCGTGTCGTCGCTAAATACCGTCACCAGTGTTTGCACGACCGTGCCGCCCAGCGACTCTGGGAACAGATTGAAGGCTTCGACGACATCGATGATGCGCTCAATGCCCAACGATCCGCCGGTTGTCGGCAGCGCGTCGGTGCGGAATAAGCCGATTAAATCATCATAGCGTCCGCCACCTGCAACGCTGCCGACGCCACCTTCTGCGATAATCGCCTCGAAGATGGGTCCCGTGTAATAACCTAACCCGCGTACCATAGTGAAATCGAAGTCGTAATCAGTCTCCGCGATACCAATCAAACGTAAATTATCCTGGATCGCGCGCAGCTCACTGATTCCGGTTTGTGCGTCGGGCAGCGTTCCCATCAATTCCTTAAGAAAATCGAGCTTTTGATCGCGCGGCAGATCGACCGTAATCATCTCCATGATGCGGGTGATCACATCGGCGCTTAATCCACGCTTGATGAGTTCGTCGCGCACGCCATCCGCGCCGATTTTGTCGAATTTGTCGATGCTTCGGTACAGCTCACCCAGCAAGTCGCCTTCGACGCCCGCATACTGACCAATGGCGGTCAACAGCTTGCGATTGTTGATATTGACGCTGAAGTTATTGAAGCCGATTCGCCGCAATACCGCTGCGATAAGGCTGATAATCTCGGCATCGGCGTCTTGTCCCGCAGCACCGACGATATCGATGTCGCATTGATAAAATTCACGATACCGTCCTTTTTGCGGGCGTTCTCCACGCCACACGGGCGAAATCTGATATCGCCGAAACGGGATCGTAATCTCGTTGGCGTGTTGTCCCATAACACGCGCTAATGGAACCGTCAAGTCATAGCGAAGCGCGAGTTCTTCCTTGCCGCCGGCGTGCTGGGCGTTGAAAATCAGCTTTTCGGCGTCTTCGCCATACTTGCCCATCAAAGTCTCACGCAGTTCAAGCACGGGTGTTTGCAACGGTTCAAAGCCGTATAAGTGGAAGATTTCGCGCACAATGCCAAAGACGTATTCACGCTTGATCATATCGGCGGGTAAAAAGTCGCGCATTCCTTTTGGTAAGCGCGGCTCAAATTTCGGTTTTGCCATGACATGCCTCCTTGAAAAATGCAACAAAAAAGCGCAGACCATTGTCCGCGCTTTGGGTAAGCTAAGCCAAGCGAACGCTGATCACATCGCGGGAAAACGCATGGGTTGATGATGATGAATCAAGCGTGTGACCATGATATGCAGCGTCCTTTCACTAAAATAAAGTATCAGTGAATCACGAAACCTTGTTTTTGCCCTCACCCTAAATCCCTCTCCCTCAGGGCGAGGGACTTCAAAAGCGCATTTTTCTCCCCTTCTCCCTCATGGAGAAGGGGTCGGGGGATGAGGGCTGGTGAACATTCATGATTCGCTGAGTATAGCTTTTTAGCCCACTCTTGACAAGCAAAATGAGTCGCTGCCTGACTCTAAGATGGCATCGCGTGGAGATCAAAGCGCCTCAACCCTGCTCTTGTTGAGGTCACCACGATCTATGGTCGTTACCCGTTCACGCCCGCCCGCGCCGCTTGCGCCTGATTGAGTACGTCACGGAACTGCTCATAGTGCTGCCATTCATGATACAACCCCAGCATATATTGCCCTTTCGCGTTCAAATCTCCCCATAATTCGTGGGCGCGTTCGCTCATCTCGCGAATATTCTCGAAGAATGGTTGATCGGGGAACGTGGCTAGGTAGCCAAGTCGTATGCGGCGGCTCTCTTCTAAACGCTGGATGGCTTGTGCTTGTGTGGTGATCGTCTTCCATTCGGTTTCGTAGCGTAAACGGGGTTCTTTGCCGTACGCGACGCCACGCGCCAAAATCGACGCGATAGCTGCCGATTCTTCGCTGGTTGCGGTGACATGTACGACCAAATGTCCTAAACTCCAGCCGATTTTCTCTTCGCCCTCGATTGCATCTGGATCATCAGCGAGTGCATCGAGCGGATCGAATGTGATCATGGCGTTATCGGCTTGATCAACCATCGAACGCAACAAATCGATGCTGGCATTGACTGCATCCTTAAGTGCATCGACGCTGAACTGCTGCGCGAACGCGCCAAGCAAGATTTGTTTATCCCAAACAGGCGAAAAGTCGATCGACATGATAATCCTCATTTGTGTAACGGCTAATGTGAGTGTGAACTCATTTCAAAGAAGTGGCTTGTCTCATAAATCTTTCAAGATTTTGGGTTTTTCTCATCACACGGTTATAGTCGAATGAAAAGCGACGCTTCCCATGCCTAAAGGCAGGGGCTTCTGAACGACGCTTGCGCTTACCGTCGCCTTACGGCGTTGGTAGCGGCGCTACGTTATCGTTCACGGATGCGTCCCATCCGTCTTGCATTAAAGCACGATTGAGTAGATGAATTGAAGGATGTTTCATGCTGACGACCGTTGAAAAAATGTTGTTTTTGATGCTGGCGCTGCTGGCGATTGGCGCGACGATTGCCAGCTTTACCGACATGATCAAAGTGATTGGGCGTGGACAAAGCAGACTGTACCTGGATCATTTGCCCGCGCGCTTATGGCAGGCGCTGCGCGTGTATATGACGCAAGTGACCACGCTGAAAACGCGACGGCTGACCAGTCTGATCCATATCGGCGTGGTATGGGGGTTCACTTATTACTTTTTGGTCAACGGCGCGGACGTTTTAGAAGGGTTTATCCCCGACTTCACGTTTTTGGGTGGTGCAGGTTTATTCTCTGATCTGTATCGTGTTGGCGGTGACTTACTCAGCATTGCTGTGTTGTTCGGCGTCAGTTACTTTTTACTCCGCCGTTTCGTACTACCGAATAAAACCGATCTGCAATATCACGACAATATTTTACTGCATCCCAAAGTCAAAGCGGGCGCTATCAGCCGTGATTCGTTGATTGTCGGCGTCTTTATTTTGCTGCATGTCGGTGCGCGCTTTTTGGGTCAATCGGTTCAGGTTGCAGAGACAGGCGCGGATATATTTCGCCCGTTCGCCACGCTGGTCAGTCCGATTTGGGGTGGGTTGAACGAAGACGGCTTACGCATCATGGAGCATCTGTTCTGGTGGGTGGCGCTCGGCGGGATTTTGTTGTTCACGCCGTATTTCCCGTATAGCAAGCACGCGCATCTGTTCATGGCACCCTTGAATTTCCTGACGCGCCCGCGTCGTACATCGCTAGGCGAGATGGAAAAAGTCGATTTTGAAGACGAAACGCGTGAACAATTCGGCGCACACAAACTCGAAGACTTGACTCAAACCAATTTGTTCGATGCCTTCGCGTGCATTATGTGTAATCGCTGTCAGGATGTGTGTCCGGCTTATGTGACGGGCAAAGAATTATCGCCAGCCGCGTATGAAATCAATAAGCGTTATCTAATCAAAGATGAAATGAGCGAACTTGCGGCGGGCGCGGAAAGTACGTATCCGTTGATGGGCTTCGCCATCAGCGAATCGGCGGTGTGGGCGTGTACATCGTGTGGCGCGTGCATCGATATTTGTCCGGTCGGCAACGAACCGATGCTGGATATTCTCGATATTCGCCGTGACGCCGTACTGGTGCAGAGCGAGTTCCCGGCGGCGCTGCAAACCGCGTTCAACGGGATGGAGCGCAACGGCAATCCCTGGAATAACGCGCGTGCTGATCGGTTCAAGTGGGCGACGGGCTTAGAAATTCCTGTGCCGACGGTGGAAGAAAACCCCGACTTCGATATTCTGTACTGGGTAGGCTGCGCGCCGAGCTACGACCCGCGCGCACAACTTACGGCGCGCGCGCTGGTCAAAGTGCTGGATCGCGCGGGTGTCAATTTCGCGGTGTTGGGTGAACAAGAGCAGTGTACAGGTGATAGCGCCCGCCGCGCTGGCAACGAGTATTTGTATCAACAATTGGCGACGGCGAACGTCGAAACGCTGAATGTGGTTTTTGACAACAAACCGCGTCGCGTCGTCGTGACATGTCCGCATTGTTATCACAACGTTGGCAAAGAATACCACCAGTTCGGCGGTGATTATGAAGTCGTGCATCATACCGAACTCATTGACGAACTGATCGCGACTGGCAGACTGCCTGACAGCGTAAAACTCGACAAGTCGCCCAACGTGACGTTTCATGATCCGTGCTATTTGGGACGGCATAATGGCGTGATCGATGAACCGCGCGACGTGCTGACCAGCATGGGCGCGTCAGTCATCGAAATGCCGCGCACCAAGAAGAATTCATTCTGCTGCGGTGCAGGCGGTGCGCAGTTCTGGAAAGAAGAAGAACACGGGACGAAAGCGGTCAACATTGAACGCTACGAAGAAGCGGTTGCCACTGGCGCGGAGACGCTGGCGGTTGGCTGTCCGTTCTGTATGCAGATGTTCGAGAGTGCCAAGACCAATGTCGGCGGCGACATCATCATCAAGGATGTGGTCGAACTGATCGCGGAACGTCTACCCGAACGCGCACAGGCGGCAGGGGATTAGATATCAATCAAACAGCAAAACGCAAAAGAGGATGTATAAATGCTTCCAGATACTTCCTCACAGAAACATCAGTTTTGATGAATATGTAGTATCAGCGTAATGGATGCGCTTTTGGGAGCGAGTGAAGACTCGCTCCCTTAAACTGAGGTTTTAGATATTGGTCAACGTGACCGCGCGGCTGTTGGCAATAATACGGTCGATTTCGGCGCGGAAGTAATCGGCAAGCGCCGCGCAATTTTCGGCATTGACCGCATCACTGCCGTCCATGTCTGTAATCGTCGCGTATGGGCTGCCAAGTACGAACAGGTTTTCGTCATTGACGCCGTTACCGGGCTTCGTGTAGTTCATGCTCCCCGCGACGACAATCGCACGGTCGATCACCATGAGCTTATGATGCAGTTTACGAAATTTGGCGAACGTACCGCGTTTATTCGGGTAAAACAGATTGATGCCTTCGTCAAGTAACCATTTGGTCGCAGCCCATTTTTGTTCACCCTGCATCGGGTCGAGCGCACCGTTGATTTGCCGTCCGGCTTGGTGCGCCATGATCAGGGCGTCGTCGATGCCTGATGAGCCTGAAAACGTGAAGATGGCAAAATCAATCCTTTCGACCGATTTCAACATCTGTTTCATGATTTCTAATTCCGGTGTGTGGTCGGGCGCGAACAGCACACCAACAGGCACGCCACCGACATTATACGTTTTAGGTTCATCCCGATGACGGTCACGCATAACGCCAAAGGTCCCCGTCCAAATTTGCTGGAATTCAGTGGAATAATCCGCCGTGATGCGATGATCGTTGAAAATGATCAGGTTGTTCAGGTTCAAATGGGTATCGGTATACGTGAAATTTGCCGATCCCGTCAGAATCGAGGACTTTTTATTGCGTGCGCTTGTCTTGCTGTCTTCGGGAAAGTAATCGCGGATGATGAATTTCTGATGGAATATTGTCGGGTTGTAATCGGCTTTGACATCGATATTGTTGCGCAGGAGGGCGGCCAGAATCATACGATTGCGTGGATAAACGTCTTCACCATCATCGGATGCTTCAGTCCACTGCACGCGTTCGGTTGCCGCTTCGATAGTCTCGCCTTCAAGGATTTTCACTTCACCACGCGGCACTTTGCCATCCATCAGGTAATCTTGTTCCACGACCATACGCACCGACACCTTGCGCCAACGCGCCCGAATAATCGCTTTCGCAATCTCATGCGAATCAAGTTCTTGTACGGCGATATACAGGCGATGCTGCGCGGCATCGATAAAATCGACGATAATTTGCTCCAGGTTATCCGCCGCACCTAGTGCCGGCGGACCGACAAAGGCTTCGATTTTTCCCTCCGCAAAGACGGTCAAGGTCGTACTCCTTTGGCTGCTAACAGGACTTTTCATACTGTACGCCGATATGGAAATTTGCGCGACCTGGCTATGATGTTTTGTTATAGATTGTGCGAATTAGCTAAACGAAACACGCCAATAATCGTGTAAAGTGTTATAATATTCTGAAAAGTTGCGCTTTGTCTTAAAAATCTTTGTTTGGAGCGTGCATGACATTAGATCGTGTAATTGGTGCAAGCGCTGGGTTGGATGAAACGACGCTGCGCGAGATGTTTTATACGATGCTGCTCAGCCGCCGCTTAGATGAACGGGCGTGGGCGCTGCATCGGCAGGGGAAGATCGCGTTTCACATCAGCGCGATGGGACACGAAGCGGCACAAGTCGGCGCGGCATACGCGATTACGCGCGGGGTCGATTATGTGCATCCGTACTATCGTGATCTGGCGCTGGTGCTGTCACTTGGCGTCACGCCGTTCGATTTTATGATGTCACTGTTCGCCAAACGCGACGAATTAAGTTCTGGTGGGCGACAAATGCCGAGTCATTTCTCGGCTAAACACCTGAATATCATCAGCGGCTCGGCACCCGTCGCCACACAAGTCCCACAAGCGGCTGGGCTGGCATTTGCGATTAAATACCGCCAGCAAACGGGTATGGTGGACGCGAACGACGCCACGCAGCCGCGGCTTGCGCTGACCTCGCTTGGCGAAGGCTCGACCAGTCAAGGCGAATGGCACGAAGGTATGAATTGGGCAGGCGTGCATAAGCTGCCGCTTATTTGTCTGGTACAAAATAATATTTATGCTATCAGCGTCAAGATGGATTCGCAGATGGCGGTCGCGAATGTCGCGGATCGTGCGCCTGCGTACGGCGTACATGGCTTGTGGGTGGACGGTAACGATATTTTCGCCGTTTACGATGCCGTCCACGAGGCAGCAGCGCGCGCCTATAACGGCGGCGGGGCGACATTGATTGAAGCGAAAACATATCGTCCGGTGCCGCATTCGAGCGATGACGATGATCGCAGCTACCGGACGCGCGAGGAAGTGGAGGAATGGAAGAAAAAAGACCCGATCCAGCGTATGCAGCATTTTTTGCTGGAACAAAGCATTTTGACGGCGGATGCGCTCAACGAGTACGAGGTACGCGCGCGTGCAACCGTCGATCATGCGCAAAAAGCTGCCGAAGCTGCGCCCAGTCCCGCCCCTGAAACGGCGATTGCATCGTTGTATGCGCCGGAGGATGAATAGATGACCGTCATGACACTGATCGACGCGATCCGCGCGGCGATGGACGAAGAAATGGCGCGCGACCCACGTGTGTTTATCACAGGTGAGGATGTCGGTGTGCGTGGGGGGGTATTCCGCGCTACACAAGGGTTACAGGCGAAATATGGAGCGGCGCGCGTGATCGATTCGCCGCTTGCTGAACTGAGCATCGTCGCGATTGGCATTGGCGCGGCGTTGGCGGAACTGCGCCCGATCTGCGAAATTCAATTCGCGGATTTTATTCACCCTGCGTTCAATCAAATCGTCAACGAAGCAGCGAAAATGTATTATCGTTCCAACGGACAATGGCGTGTGCCACTCACCATTCGCGCACCGTATGGCGGCGGTATTGCGGGTGGTTTATATCACAGCCAAAGTGTAGAAGCGTTCTTCGCGCATGTGCCGGGCTTGAAAATTGTCATCCCCAGCACGCCGCATGATGCTAAAGGATTGCTCAAGAGCGCTGTACGTGACCCGAACCCGGTTTTGTTTTTCGAGCCTAAAAAAGGGTATCGTGCGATCAAAGGTGATGTTTCGGACGACGACTACACCGTCCCGATTGGACCCGCGCGCATTGCTCGTGAAGGGCGTGATCTGAGCGTATTCGCGTATGGCATGATGGCGCATTACACGGTCATTGCGGCGGAAAAAGTCGCGCGGGAAAACGGAATCGATGCTGAAGTCGTCGATCTGCGAACGCTGCTGCCCATCGATAAAGAATCGATTTTGAAATCGGTCAAGAAAACGGGTAAAGCGCTGATCGTGTATGAAGACAGCCGAACGATGGGCTACGGCGCGGAAGTAGCGGCGATCTTAGCCGATGATGGCTTTGAAACACTCGACGCACCAATCCGCCGCCTGACTGGATACGACATTCCGGCAGTGCCATTCAACCACGATATGCAAGAATTTTTCATGCCGAACCCGGACAAAATTGCGGATGCTATCCGCGAATTGGCAGGTTATTAAAAACATTGAACCGCAGAGAGCGCAAAGACAGCGAAGTATTTAATAATACGCGCTGCCTTTTCTGCGTCGGCTGCGGTTAATAAAAAAAGGGGTTCTTGATGACAACACAAGTGATCATGCCGCAGTTGGGTGAAAGCGTCGTCGAAGGTACGGTTTCGCGCTGGCTGAAACAAGAAGGTGACGCCATCCAAGAATTTGAGCCGCTGCTGGAAATCAGCACGGATAAAGTTGATACCGAAATTCCGGCATCAGCGGGCGGCGTACTGCTCAAGATTTATGTGCAAGCAGGGCAAACAGTCGAACGTGGCACACTGCTCGCCGTGATCGGTGCGGCGGGCGAGATCGTTGGGGATGACTCACCACCCGTGACCGCGCAGCATGTGCTGCCGACTCATCAACAGCCGGCAGTCAACGCGGTTCCCATCGCGTACAACGGACAAATGACGCCAGTTGTGGCGCGTATGGCAGCGGAACATCAGCTCGATTTAGCGGCGATCAACGGCACGGGTCGGAATGGGCGCGTGACCAAGCGCGATGTCGAGGATTATTTAGAACGCGATGGCATACAGGACGACGCGCCGACCGACGATACGCCGCCGTGGGAACGTCCTGGCAGCGGTGACTTATTCAAATCGACGGTCGATTACGAGGATCAGCCGCAAACCGAAACTGCTGTAACAGCGCGACCCACCGAGTCGCCCCTACAAAAGTCGAATGTAGATATAAGGGTGCATCCGGTCGAAGCGATTCCGGCGGGCATCGACGGTGAATTGATTCCGCTCACGGCGATGCGGCGTGCGATCGCCAATCATATGGTCATGAGCAAACACACCAGCCCGCATGTGACGACCGTCTTTGAAATTGACATGAGTGCGGTTCTCAAACATCGTGAGGCGCACAAAGAGTCGTTTGCCAAGCAAGGCGTCAACCTGACGCTAACCGCATATTTCGTCAGCGCGGCAGCCGACGCCTTACAGACTGTGCCGTATTTGAACGCACGCTGGACGGATGACGGCATTTATTTGGTCAACGGCATTCACATCGGTGTCGCGGTCGCGCTCGACAATGGGTTGATCGTGCCGGTGATCAAGAACGTGCATGATTTGAATTTGCTCGGTGCTGCGCGCGCGATCAACGATTTAGCGACACGGGCACGCGAAAAAAAACTCAAACCAGAAGAAGTTCAGGGCGGTACATTCAGCATTACCAATCATGGCGTAAGCGGCAGTTTGATGGCGATGCCGATCATCAACCAACCACAAGTCGGCATTTTGGGAATCGGTATGATGGAAAAGCGCGTCAAAGTCATCGACGATATGATCGCTATCCGCCCGTGTGTATATACGTCGCTGACGTTCGATCATCGGGTGGTCGATGGCGCGCAAGGCGACACCTTCATGATGACCCTCAAGCGGCGTTTAGAGGGGTGGGTATAGCGTAGGTCAAATGTACCTTGCGCGAAAAAGCGGTTTTGATTAGGGTTGAGGTTGTTGAATTATCAAAGGAAATCACGCATGTTCAAACAATCTCGCTTTGCAGCCCTGCTGATCGCGCTTTTGATAGCGACTGGCGCGTTTGCAGTTTATGGACAAGAAACTGTTAATCCTGCTGAGCCCGATCCAAACGCACAAATCACGTTTCCGCCGCCTGTTTACGTCTTGCGCGGCGAATTTGAAGTGCGTGGAAGCGCAAATTTGGCGGGGATGGTCGGCTACTTTCTGGAATATCGCCCGTTGAACAATGATTTTGTCCCTGACGAAAATGTGCTCCCCGAAGAAGATAATGTGTGGCTGCCTGCGACGATCCCCGCTGGGACGCCCGTTGTCGATGATGTGCTCGGCGTGTGGGACACGACGCTGAACGATGATGGATTATTCGAGCTGCGCTTATCGATTTTGTTCGAAGACGAAGCTGATGTCGTGCAGTCTGTGGTGAGTCCGCTGCGCATCGAAAATGAAATCCCACCGTTTCTGACACCAGAAGCACCAGAAGCACCAGTGGTCACCGAAGAAGCATTCGTCGTGGCGACAGCAGTGCCGGATACAGCGCCCATTACGAGCGGCGCAGCGATAGGCACGGCATCCGTCAACGGCAATGTTCGCACGGGTGATACCACCGCTTACCCGGTGCTGACAGCGCTGCGCATTGGTCAGCAAGTCGATGTCGTCGGCATCAGCAGTACGGGTTCAGGCTGGTATCAAATTCGTCTGCCGGATGGTCGCCTGGGCTTTGTCGCGCCGACGATTATTAACGTCACGGGGGACACGAGCAGTTTGCCACAAATCAATCCGCCACCGCGCCCTGTGACACTGCCAACGAATATTCCTGCCGCTGGTGCAACGGCAACTGCTGCCCCCGCGACAGGACTGCCGGACGCGATTATCACGAATCTTCAGTATGACCGCACCATTATTCAGGGACAACCATTCCAGTTCTTCCTGACGATTCGCAATGAAAGCGATGTCGCGCTGCCGGGTGTTATCGGCGCGTGCAATTTCACACCGCAAAATCAGTTGTTCAGCGGTTCGATAGGTGGTTTGGGGGCGCGTTCGCAGGTAAGTTTAGCCGTCACGGCGCAGCTCGATTCGGGTGGCGGATCGAACACGACGGCAAACTGTGCGGTCGATGTCAACAATCTGGTTACGGAAAGTAATGAAGGTAACAACTTCTTCAACCTGACCAGCCTGCTGTCTCCGTAAGCGTTTGGGTTCTGTGGCATATGTGAAAGACACGAAGGGCGTCCACATGGGCGCCCTTCGTGGTTTTGATGGACGCTGATCGCAATTTGTTGTGCGCTGTGAGCAAGTACAGACGGTGGTGCATTGGCATATCCAATTGATCAGCCATGACGGAAAAACAGGGTTGTCAACGCTGGAAACGATCTGGTAATTATCCTCGTCATATTTTTCCCTTAAACAGCGTCTAAATACTGTACAGATGGACTCGTCGGCGTCTTTTAGTTCAGACGTGACAGCGCTACAATGATTCACAAATCACATTTATCAACTTGGAGATAACGCCAATGGCGCAAGCATATGATGTCGTCGTGGTCGGCGCAGGTCCCGGCGGGTATGTCGCCGCGATTCGAGCCAGTCAACTGGGGCTGAAAACCGCGATTATCGAGAAAAAATACTGGGGTGGCGTATGCCTCAACGTCGGCTGTATCCCCAGCAAAGCACTGCTCCGCAATGCTGAACTTGCGCATATTGTGACGAAAGAAGCCGAAAAGTTCGGCATGAAGTTCACCGGCGAAGTCACCTTCGAGTATGCGTCGGCGTACAAACGCAGCCGCACGGTCGCAGACGGTCGCGTCAAGGGTGTGCATTTCCTGATGAAGAAGAATAAGATCGACGAATACGACGGTTGGGGAGAGTTCCAAGACGCTAATACGATCAACGTCGCGCTCAATGACGGCAAAACAGAGACGCTGACTTTCAAGCACTGTATCTTGTCGCCGGGCGCAACGACGCGCTTGATTCCCGGCACGACATTGAGCGAGCGAGTCGTCACCTACGAAGAACAGATTATGGAAGAAAACTTGCCCGCATCGATCATCATCGCGGGTGGCGGCGCAATTGGTGTCGAGTTCAGCTACATCATGAAGAATTATGGCGTCGATGTCACGATTGTAGAATTTCTGGATCGGCTGCTGCCGCTTGAAGATGAAGAGGTCTCGGCGGAGTTGGAAAAGCAGTACAAGAAACTCGGTGTCAAAGTGATGACCAAGACGCGCGTAGACAGCATCGAGGACACCGGAAGCGGTGTGCGCGTCAATGTGACCACGGGCGATGGCAAACAGCAAACGCTAGAAGCCGATAAAGTGATGCAGTCGATTGGCTTTAAGCCGCGCACCGAAGGCTATGGGCTGGAAAAAACAGGCGTCAAGCTGAGCGAGCGCGGCGCGGTCGAAATCGATGGACATATGCGAACGAACGTGCCGCATATTTACGCGATTGGCGATGTGACGGCGAAATTGATGCTGGCACATGTTGCGGAGGCGATGGGCATGATCGCTGCGGAAGCGATTGCGGGCGAACCGACGATTGAACTGGAATACGATATGCTGCCACGCGCGACGTATTGTCAGCCTCAGGTCGCCAGCTTTGGCTACACCGAGAAGCAAGCGCGCGAAAAAGGCTACGATATCAATGTCGCCAAGTTTCCGTTTCAGGCGAACGGTAAGGCGCACGGCTTGGGCGACCCGACCGGATTCGTCAAATTGATCAGCGACAAGAAATACGGCGAACTGCTCGGCGCACATCTGATTGGTCCCGATGTGACCGAACTGCTGCCCGAACTGACATTGGCGCGTATGGCGGAACTGACGCCGAACGAGATCGCGCGCAATGTCCATGCGCATCCGACGCTCAGTGAAGCCATTAAAGAGGCGGCGCACGGGCTTGAAGGGCATATGATCAATTTCTAGACGGCACCTAAAAGCTCACCTTACGCAAGCCCCTCGTTTTCAGCCCTCACCCCCTGCCCCTCTTTGACAGGGCGAGGGGTGAAAAACCATTGCGGTAGGGGAAATCCTTCTCCCTGAGGGTAGAAGCCCCCGCCTAAAGGCGGGGGGAGTATGTCACTCCATCATCATGTCAGCGTAATCGACGCGCACAATCTGATACTGTTCCTGCTCTGGATTGCCCAGATAGGCGTTGATGTAGTACGCGGCGCCATCGGCAAGTGCCAGTGTGGTCGCCGCGCCAGTGGTCTCGGCAGCAATGGTGATAGCTGCCGATTCCCAATCATCGGTACTCGCAAGGACAGCGATAACCTGGCGTTCGCCTTCACCATCTTGCGGGCGACCCACCGCGATCAGGTTGTTGTCGGCATCAATCGCCATACCGTCAATCCCAATCGGATACGGCAATGTCACCTGGGTGATGCTCGTCGGGTCATCTACCGGCACTTTATAAATCGCACCGCTCGCACCAACCGCCGCTAACAGATAACCATCGGGATGATAATCGATGCCATTCAAACCGAAGCCTTCGACGGCGAAAGCGTTATCTTGCGCAAAAATCGATGCTTCGCCTTCCGGCGTGACGCGGTAGATCACAGGCGCAAAGGAATCAGTAATATAGGCGTTGCCGTCGGCGTCGGCGGTCACGTCATTCGTAAAATGTGCAGTTTCGGTATCGGTGTAAAGGTCGGACATGTCCGCCGAGTACAATAGCTCGCCCGTTTCCAGATCGAAGGCGAACAGTGATGCAAGATCACGAGTGCTGCCGTTTGAATTCGCAACCAGCAGGCGGCTGTTCGCGGCATCGACATGAATACCTACGCTTGAAACCAAGCCTTCATCCTCAGCGAACACGCTGATAGTGCCATCGACATCGACGCGGTGAATTGTGCCTTCGCTAAGCGACCCGAACAGAAAACCTGAGAGCGTCGGGTGATATTCGACGCCTTCAGGAAGAATGCTGGCGACATCGATCACGATTTCGGCGGGGAGTGGTTGCATCATTTCGGGGGTCACTTCTGGCGTGTTATTTTGTGCAGCAGCAGGGAGCACCAACAAAATCATCAGCGCGAACACGATAAAACGAGACATTACACTTGTCCTTTCGTTTGCTTACCGTGTTGATGATGCACGTCAGTCTTTAGCAGACCCTTGCCGATGCATTAGCGGCAGGTATGTGCGTCTGCAAGCAAACAACCTGTGACACTCGCTTTACAGACTATTGACCAACTGCCGAAAATGTTCACCACGCTCGGCAAAATCGACATAAGCATCGTAACTTGTGCCGCCGGGAGAGAGCAGCACGACATCGCCGCTCAGCGCGAGTTCGCGCGCCCGCTCGACTGCCTGATCAAGCGAGTCGGCACGCGAATAATTATCGAAGCTGGGCACAATACGCTGAATAACGTCCGCGATCATGGCAGCGGCATCACCAAACAACAAAATATGCCGCGATTTTTGAACCGCCAGCGTGATCATCTCATCCCACATCAGCTTTTTGTCGCGCCCGCCCAATAACAACACCAGTGGCTCGTCAAAACTTTTCAACGCTGCGAGTACCCGCTCTGGCGCCGTTGCGATACTGTCATTGATATAGGTTACGCCTTCGTGCGTGCGCACGACTTCCAGGCGATGCGGCACCCCTTTGAAACCACGAATCACACTTGTCATCGCTTGTACTGGCGCGCCCGCCACACCCGTAATAGCGCACGCTGCCAACACATTCAACACATTGTGATCGCCGCGTAATGGAATCTCGTCGCGTTCCAGGACCACGCGCGGGTCGCCATCCTCGATGCTGCTGTCGCCGACGACGATCAAACGGCGTCCAGCGAGAAAAGCGCCGTCTCCAACCATACTGAGCGCGCTAAACCAACATAATCTGCCGACGATGCGTTCTTCGAGGCTGTGACTGCCGCCGTCATCCCACCCCAACACGGCGGTATCGACCTGACCATCGGTGTACACCTGATGATCGACGATATGCGCCTTTGCATTTAAGTACGACTCCATTGTGCCGTGTCGATCGAGGTGATTGGGCGTAATATTCAGCACCGCACCGATATGCGGGCTGTGCGTCATCAATTCAAGTTGAAAACTGGATAATTCCATGACCACGCGATCATCACGCTCGATTTGTGGCAGCACATCGAGCAGGACATCCCCGATGTTGCCGCCGACCCATGTCTTAAACCGCGCTTCTTGCAGGATCAAGCCTGTCAGTGTGGTGGTGGTCGTCTTGCCTGCGCTACCCGTAATTCCGATTACTTTTGCGGGGCAGCGCTCCATGAATAACTGTGCGTCATTCGTCAACGGAATACCGCGCTGAATAGCTTCTACGACAATCGGCAGATCGAGCGGTACACCGCCTGAAACACACAGCGCATCGACGCCGTCGAGCATATCCGGCACATGCCCGCCTAATACGAAATCGACGCCGGGGTAGTCCGATGGGTTCACACCGAGTTGTTGTGCTGTTTTATCATCGCTGACCAGTACGCGCGCGCCAATCGTGGGCAACCAGCGCGCCAGCGCGCGTCCCTGTCGTGCAAAGCCGAGTACAGCGACCTTTTTTTCCGATAGAGGATCGGTCATAACAGCGCCAGCGCCACCCCCGCCATCGCGCTCAACAACCCGACAAGCCAGAAGCGCTGTACGACCTGTGTTTCGCTCCACCCGCTCAATTCAAAATGGTGATGAAGCGGCGACATGCGAAACAATCGCTGTCCTTTGGTCATTTTGAAATAGGTGACTTGCAAGATAACACTGACCGCCTCCGCGACGGGAACAATCGCAATGATCGGCAGCAGCAGCCATTGTCCGGTCATGATCGCGACGGTTGCCAATGTTGCACCGAGCGCTAACGCGCCCGTGTCACCCATGAACAACTGCGCCGGATGTGCGTTGTACCACAAAAACCCGAAACAGGCGCCAACCAGGATAAAGCATAACTGCACGAGAAAGATTTGTCCCTGCAAGAACGCGATGATCCCATAAGCGGCGAAGGCGCTGGCGGTGATAATGCCCGCCAACCCGTCCAGTCCGTCCGTCAAATTGAGCGCGTTTGAAAAGCCGACGATCAAAAATGCCGCGATGGGGATGAACAGAATCGGCGGCAATGGAATGCGGATATTGAGCAGCGGAATCGGCAGTTCATTCGCGAACTGAAAGCCGCCATCATAAAGCGACATGATGGACGCAGCGATCAGCGCCAAAATCACCTGCGCGGCGAATTTAGCGCGCGGCGTAATACCTTCGCCAAGCGGTCGTCCATGAGAACGGCGAATGCCCTCATAATCGTCGTAAGCACCCAGTACGGCAAAACCGAACAAAACAAATAAGGGTAGTAAAATGCTCGACCCCGTAACGGCAGCATTTGGGCGCAAAATAGCGACTAAATTGAGCGCCAAGGTCATCAGGATCGTCGGCAGTAAAATCATGATGCCGCCCATCGTTGGCGTACCGGCTTTCTTCTGATGTTCTTCCGCCAGTTCGACACGAATCCGTTTACCGACCCCTAAACGGCGTAGAATTTCGACAAAGGGTCCGCCCCAGATGACGCCGAGTAAAAATGCGAGTACGCCCACACTGAGCGCAAAAGGTAAAGGTGATAGCATTAAATGTTTATCCTATCGCTGGTTTAATGACGGTATCGCCTTCATGCGCAAGGATAATATGCTCGTGGTGTACTCCTTCGCGCATCATGGCTGCTACATGTCGATCTGGAAAAATCAATGTCATAGGTTCTTTGATAACGATCCAAATTTGCCCTATCAGGTTACCGCTGAATCGACCCGACCGCGCCGCCTTGTTCCGCCAGCGCACGCCGAATATCGTCGGTGGGAATTTCCAGCAGGATCACAAGACGTTCCGCGACACGCTGAAATACTGGTGCGGCTACGCGGCTGCCCCAATACTCGGCAGGTTCATCCAACTTGACCAGAATAATCAATTGCGGGTCATCTGCTGGCAGAAAGCCGACGAACGAGACAATCGAGACGCCCGATTTATAGCCGATGGGCGTAGGAATTTGTGCAGTGCCGGTTTTACCCGCGACAGTGTAGCCATCGACCGACGCCGCACCATCCAAGCCGTCACGTACGACCGCGACCATCATATCCGATACCGTTTGCGCGGTTTCAGCACTGATCGGGCGACCGAGTGCCGACGGCTGCGATGGGATGACATTCTCGCCGTCGATGATACGATCCACGACATGCGGCTGCATCATCAACCCATCATTGGCGATGGCGCCTATCGCGCTGAGCATCTGAATCGGCGTGACCGCGATACTCTGACCGAACGAATTGATCGCCAATTCCGATTCGCTCCAGTTTGGGTCGCCAGGAACCGCGAGCGTTCCAAAAGCTTCTCCCTGCATATCGACGCCTGTCAGACGCCCGATACCGAAGCTGTTCATCATGCTGTAAAAATCGTTCGACCCCATACCGACGGCGATCTGCGCCGCACCAACATCGAGCGACTGAACCAGAATTTGCGTGACATCGACAACGCCATGCGCTGCGCCATCCCAGTTATAAACATCGACGCCGCCGAAGGTATATACGCCCTGATCGTTGTAGCTCCACTGTGGGCTAATCGTGCCACGTTCGATCGCGGATGCGACCGTGAGCACTTTGAAGATTGATCCTGGCTCCCATTCATTGCTGATCGCCGGATTGACCAACTGCTCGGCATCCGCAACATCATAAAATGCGTTCGGGTCATAAGACGGATACGACGCCATCGCCAAAATATCGCCATTGCGCGGATTCATCACCAGAATCGTGCCGCGAATCGACGCCGTTTCGGTGATTGCGCGCTGGAGTTCCTGTTCGACCACGAACTGCACATCACGGTCAATCGTCAGTACGATGTCCTGACCACGATCTTCCCGCAGGTCGAGCTGTGATACGGCGAAAGGAATATTGCTGATCTCTCGTTCACGACTCGCACCCGCCAGCACCCCTTGATAATAGCCTTCTATGCCGTAATAGCCTTGTAAATCGCCTGCCACGAACCCGACCACTTGTGCTGCCAGCGTGCCCTGCGGATAACTGCGGCGCGGGATCGTTTCGGTGCGCACGCCGTAAATATCGAGCGCGTTGACGCGTTGACCGATTTCAGCGTTGACGCGCGGCGCCAGATTGACCCATACCGCGTCGCTCGTCAATTGTTCATAGACTTCCAGTTCAGATAAGCCTATCGCGGCAGCAAGTTCCTGAGCAGCGGTACGCGGGTCGCTAATCAGGTTAGGGCTTGCACCAATACGGTATTCAAGCGTATTGACTGCCAGCGGTTCACCGTTGCGATCATAGATAAAGCCGCGCGCCGCGCCGATTTCCAGCGTTTGTTGATAGTTCGCATCGCGCTGGCGTTGCAGATAGCTCAACACTTCGGGGGTGAGCAGTTGAAACTGAAACGACGCCAAACGCCCTATCAAAATCAGCGTGACGACCACCAAGCCGACCACGACGAAGGGCAAACGGCGGCGAAAAATATCCTGTTGTGGCAGCACCGCACTTACAGCCATTAGCGTGACTCCTGCAACTTACTCATGAATCTGCATCGCGCTGAAACGAGTCGATCTGCTGCTGTAACCAGCCGATCAACGACTCATCATACACGGGGATATCTTCAACGATGACTTCGCGCGGCGCAATCTCCGCTTCACGATTGGGGTTATACCCCTGCACGACAAGATACTCAATATCGCTGCGGTCAGCAAATCGAAAGCCCATTTCCTGCGCGCGCGTCTGCAAATTCGCCATACCTTGCAGACCAGCGATTTCGGCGCGCAGTTGTTCATTAGTTTGTTCTAATCGGTCGCGCGTCTGAATCAAGTCCTCCAGTTCGCGTCCCAACGTAGCCATCTGCGATGACTGCGACAAATACAGCGTACCAACGATAATCGCCACGAAAACACCAAGCGTTGCCAACGCTATCACCTGCCGTTGTGGACGCCAGCGCGCTTGCTTTTGGGCATGTGGAACCGTCTGCATAAACATCTCCAAAACGGGCACGACCGATCGAGTCGCCCTACAACTTTTCGATCACGCGCAGTTTAGCGCTGCGACTGCGTGCATTCACAGCGATCTCGGCATCGGCGGCAATAATCGGTTTTTTGGTCATCAATCTGACCGACGCGTGATGATCGCATATACAAATCGGAAATTCTGGCGGACAGATGCATTCGGTCGCTGCCCGTTTGAACGCTTCTTTGACCAGTCGATCTTCAAGACTGTGAAAACTGATCACCGCGAAACGACCGCCACGCTCCAGTAAATCAATGGCGCGCGGCAAAATCCGCTCGACTACGCCCAACTCATCGTTGACGGCAATCCGCAGTGCTTGAAAAACACGTGTCGCCGGGTGGATTTTGTCATCATGTCGGCGGGGAGTCGCACGCTCGATTACACCGGTCAAATCGCGCGTGGTATAAAGAGGGCGTGCTTGCAGAATGGCGCGCGCGAGCTTGCGTCCGTGTGGTTCTTCGCCATATTTGTAAAAAATGGTGGCGAGCTCATCCTCATCCATGTGGTTGACGAGATCAGCGGCGGTTGAGTCGTGGGTATCGGTATTAAAGCGCATATCAAGCGGCGCATCATACCGAAACGAAAATCCACGTTCGGGGGTATCGACTTGCATCGATGACACACCGAGATCGAGCAGAATCGCATCGACATGCGCCCAGCCCAATGCCGCTGCCTGTTCATGCATGGTGACATAACTGGCATGGACAACATGCGCGCGTTCACCAAAACGGGCGAGCGCGGCGGATGCCAAACCGACAGCGGTCGGATCAGCATCCAAGCCCAACAACGCGCCCGCGCCACGATCGAGCAATGCAGCGGCGTGTCCGCCTGCCCCAACTGTGCCATCGATGACACGCGTCGGTGGTGTATCTTCGGGCATCAAATACTGCAATACGTCATTTAATAAAACGGGTACGTGCATCAATCAACCTGCGTTAATCTGTACAGTCGATTGTAGCACAAGCGAAACCACGTGAGTTAGGCTGTCCAAACTCATTGTAGATGATTGATCTGCTTGAGCAAATCAGCGACGTGCTGGTTGCGACGGCGCAAGCGCTGTACCAAAATCCGCATGATTGTGATGGCAAAGCCGGGCGTCTCTTGCACCATAAAGTCGAAACGGCGTTCATCGACCGCGACGAGTTTCACATCCGTCTTGGCACGCACGGTGGCACTGCGCGGGTCATCGGTGATCAATGCCATTTCCCCGAAGAAGCCGCCTTTATCAACCGTCTCTTGCAGGTCAGGCAAAATGTCGATTTCAACTTCGCCTTCAATAATCACGTACATGCTGTGAGCTTCATCGCCTTGATTGAAGATCACGTCGCCAGCTTTGTATACGACGAAATCAGTGGCACGGTCGAAGATATGAATCTTACTGTCGGTCATGTTTGGCTCCTTGTCAGAATCCGATCCAGCGTAGCGCCGAATTTTAAGCGCGCAAGAGAATTTAACATAATCTTAGTATATACGCATGGTCGTCGTCGCATTTTTGTTCTGATTCTGCTAAAATAGAGCCTATTCCTAACTCGATTCAGGCAGTTCTCAGCCCAACCTTATGGTCTTCCAACCCTCCGATCACATCAAGACGATTCTCGCCAATCTGCCGCTCAAGCCCGGTGTCTATATCATGAAAGACATCAACGGGACGATTATTTACATTGGCAAGGCGAAGAAGCTGCGTAATCGCGTACGGAGTTATTTCAATTCGAGCGCTGAAAGCAGCCCCAAAACACTGCAACTCCGTGTGCGCATCGTTGATATTGATTTCATCATTGAAGAAAACGAGATCAAAGCGCTGATCCTTGAAGAAACGCTGATCAAACGGCACAAGCCGCGTTACAACATCAGCCTGAAAGACGATAAGCGCTACCCATACATCAAAATCACATGGCAAACCGCGTTTCCAAAAGTTGAAACTACACGTCGTATCGAAAATGATGGCAGTCGCTACTTCGGACCCTATGTAGCAATGTGGGCAGTACAAAATACGCTGCAAACGCTGCGTAAAGCCTTCCCGTATTTGACTTGTGACCGCGATATTACCGGCAACGATGCGCGCGCGTGCTTGTTTTATGATATCAAGCTGTGTAACGCACCGTGTATCGGCAGGGTCAATCAAGAACAATATCGGCAGATGATTCAGGAATTGATGGATGTGCTGTCGGGCAAATCCGAAGGCGTAGTTGACCGCATGGCGACCGAAATGGCGACCGCCGCCGAAGCGCTCAATTTTGAAAGCGCGGCGGCGATTCGCGATCAACTCAAAGCGATTGAATACATCACACGCCAGCATAAAGCGGTCAGTGCCGATTTTGCCAACCGCGATGTGATTGCGCTGGCACGCGACAAAGGCGAAGCGCTGGTACAGATTTTGTTCATCCGCAACGGAAAACTAATCGGCAGTGACTCGCGCCCACTCGACGGTACAGAAGGCGAAACCGACCCCGAAATTCTCGAAGAATTCATCAAACGATTTTACGGCACGGGCAGCGAAGTCCCGGAAGAAATCGTGATTCAGCAAAACATTGAAGAAATGCGCATCATCGAACGTTGGTTACGCGACCGTCGAAGCGGCAAACGCGTGACGATCACCGTGCCGCAGCGCGGCGATAAACTGCACCTGATCGAAATGGCGGAAGAAAACGCCAAAGAAGCGCTCAATATGCTGCGCGCGCAATGGGAAGCCGACGCCCACAAGCAAGAAGGCGCGCTGGCGGAACTTCAGGAGGCGATTGGCTTGCCCAGACCCCCCGTGCGCGTCGAATGCTTCGATATTTCGACGACACAAGGCACAGCAATCGTCGCCAGTCGCATTGTATTTGTGCAGGGCGTCGCCAAGAAAAGCGAGTACCGTAAGTTCAATATTCGCACCGTCACGCATAAAGGATCGGACGACTTTCAATCGATGCGCGAAGCCTTAACGCGGCGCTTTAATCGCTGGAAAACATCGTTGGAAGAACCGATGATCATCGAACCGGGCAAAGAAGACCGTGACGAAACATGGCGCTTACTGCCCGATCTGCTCATGATCGACGGCGGCAAAGGGCAGCTCAATATCGCTGTCGAAGTGCTGAACGAGTTCGACTTATTAGATCGCGTGCCAGTTGTTTCGCTGGCGAAACAGTTCGAAGAAATTTTTGTGCCTGGTCGCCCAGAGTCGATTATGCTGCCGCGCCGCAGTCAGGCATTATATATGGTGCAGCGCATCCGCGATGAAGCACACCGATTCGCCATCACCAGTCACCGCCAACGCCGCCAGAAAATCGGCATGGTGAGCCTGCTCGAAGCAGTGCCGGGTGTGGGTCCCAACAAGCGCAAAGCGCTCTTGAAGGCATTCGGCAATTCGATTAGCGCGATCCGCGCTGCCAGCGTTGATGAACTTACCGCTGTTCCAGGTATCACCCAAAAGCTGGCAGCGTTGATCAAAGAAACATTGTAGACGCGGCGTGTGCCAGGGCAATTGCATCTAAATGAAGGATGGAAATCGGGTAAACTCAAGCGGAATGAGGAGAATAACCGATGAGCCAGCCCCAGCCCCGCCCGTTGAGTCTCAGTAAACACTTCGAGAGCGTCACCGAC